>CDZD01013862.1_pt1 | contig 105031 bp, 71 predicted proteins | sample 554771 | NCBI WGS metagenome assembly CDZD01 (sample SAMEA3182069, study PRJEB8094) | gut metagenome | biome: human; feature: gut; material: Stool; isolation source: human stools | place: Canada | collected 2011-11-08
GGGGGGGTAGATTAAATTGCTTAACTTTACGCAAGATTATCTTGCTCAAGACAGTTAAAGGGTTCTGCTGCCTTATGCAAGAAATAAAAAATGGAATTGATAGAACCCACCTTTATTTATTTCTCCAAATTTATTAGCTGATTTAGACGATTTGGCAGCTTTCCACAAATAATCGCATATCATACGAAGCGCATGATCAACTGCTACTTTATCCTCTGTAAGAGACAGAATAAATTGAGAGGTAGACTTTAAATATCCTATTACTTGTGCCTTTGAACTGGTTGTCCGAATACACATGACTCTAACTTTCGGTGAACAATGAGTTTCAAATTCAAAAAATGAAGCATAAGGTCTCAGCTCTTGATTTTCAACAAGCAAAACAATATTGTCCTGATTATTTCCTTTTAGCTGATCTGTCAAATTCAAATGGACATAGATTGTTGTACCTGGGATTTCTACAAACTCATATTGTTTTTCTTCATTTGTTTCGTTGTCGATGACATTTTGAGCTTTTACAGAATAAATAGCAAAACTTAATGTGATAAATGTAAATAACCATGTTTTCATAAGACTATATTTTAAATGGATTAATAAGCATAAATAGAATCATTCGGTTGCAGATCTATTTCAAAGTTATTGGGAGGGAAACAATACTTGTTGTACGTTCTCTCTATTCCCTCAGTAAAATCAAATCCTAGCTCCTTCTTGATACGAGTTTCTGATTCAGGGAAATAGCAACGTAAATAATCAACAATGTCCTTACGTTCTGTTAGATTAGCATTTGTTCCTTTTCGTTCAAAATAGATTAAACAAAAACGTTCATAACAATCTGTAGCATCCTTCAATCTATCTTGAATTCTGAATAATTCAGTCAAATCAACCAAAAAGAAATATCCTTCACCGTTTAGTACATTATTACAAGCTATCGCCAAATAAAATTGAATAACGCTATCCGGTGCTCCCAATAAAGCATAAATTAAAGCCAAATGACCGGCAATATATGATGAATACTTGAAATCGGTAAAACAGTTCTGACAAAGAGCAACTTCTAGTTCATTAGCTTCAGTAACAAACTGTTCAACAGACCCTCTATACACTAGCTTGTATTTACTAGTTAAGTGCTCTATCACTGGTCGATACAAACGAGTAGAATCGTTTGATTTCTTCAAATATTCTGCTGACTTCTCTTTATCTATGTGACTATAAATGTAGGACAGGAAATCTGCTGACTTTGCATCACAGTCTGCAGTTCTACGTAACATAGCAATAGATCCAAGTATATTTCCGCGCTGGAATAGCAATCGCCCCCAAGTATAAATTGCCTCACGAGAACCTTCTGTGGCAGCTGCCTCAATTAATGAGTCTGCTATTGCTTGGTTTTTCTTCACACCATAACCTTTGGCATATTTCACCCCATACAAATACTTTTTCATACTATTAGTGATGGTATCACCAAACAATGTTACCTTATCCAAACTAGTGTTACTTTTCAATAGATCTTGTACATACTCCTTAAAATAATATTCCGTAACAGAAAGTTTTGCCGAATCAAAAGCATTTACCACCTTTTTTCTATAATTCAATGCCTCCAAAGGAGTTCGCTTTTTCAAGTCCATATTATTCAAGAGGAATGTATCCACACGCTGTAATCTCTTTATTTCATTCTCAAGAGAATCCGTTTTTTGAGTTTTTTTCATGGCGCTTGCTACAGATTTTAAAAGGAACATGGCATCTGAGGAGCCATTACGACAAGCCACGGTCAGATAGGATTCTGCAACGTCCAATAATTGCATACGAGCATACATTTGTCCAGCAATCAACTGAGCCCAAACCGAATTATCCTCAATTGCAGATGTCCCCAATGCGTCCATTCCTTCCCACAAACGATAAACCAGTTTGCCAGTGTTATCAAAATATCCACTTAATAAAATGATTCCAACCATAAGCCTTACCTCTTCCAACTTTGGAGCAAGCATTCTCAACTTTTCCCATATTTCCTCATCTGTATCTTTTTCAAGATACCCCTCCATTAGTTCTGGCTTCTGTAATTGAAGAATTGCTTTTGTCAAAAACAGATAGTGATCAGTGGTATCTTCTTTGGCATAATAGAGTTTATTTACCACTTCTTGTTCCTTTTCTAATAGCGCACAACAATAGGTATATAGTCCGATTGTTTGTTTATTGTCCTGGACTGGCTCTAAACAACAATAGGCCTTATACGGTTCATAGTATCCTCCCTTGGCACGTATATAAAGCTGTGCCAAGCGGTAACGGCGTTCGATGTCAAACGTATCGGACTTGTTCTCAAACTTCTGCAAAAAAGACTCGTAGCTTTCAATAGCTTTTCTGTACCATTCAGATGCCAGTTCCAGTTTACCCTGCTTTTCCAATTGCCGGGCATATTCGTATGCGGCATCCAAATGTCCTTTATAGTGTGCCGTTTCGTAATCTTTCCGTGAAAAAGCTTTGTCAGCTGTATTGTAGGTGGTTTCATAGTAGTAATAGCCACCCCCACCTAATAGCACGATGAACAATATAAGCAAAAGAAACAGTAACTTATTGACTCCTTTGTATGTTTTCTCTATATCTTTATTTATCTTCTTTGTATCTTTACTTATACTTTCTGTTTCTACATTTATTTTATGAATTCCCTCTTCTATTGTTTCAATCGTTATTGTCAAGCCATCCAGTTTCTCTATCGCCTGCCATAAGTCTTTCTTTTTTACAGTCTCTGTTATAGATTCTTGAAGTTCCAATAAGCCATTTTTTATACTATCCAATACATCTTTATCCTCATTTAAAAATGATATTATGTCTTCAACTTTATTATTAAAATCATTCTTTGTTAAAGCATCTACCAAAAACTGTTCATTTGGTAGATTCTCCCAAAAACGATATTGTTTTTTTACTATATTCACGGAATCTCCACTTATCAAGATAGACGCACCATGACATTCTATATCAATATTTAACGGTAAGTTTTTGTCACCAATCGTATAATCATCTTGAAATGGTTCTAATAGATAATATTTTTCTCCATCACTCTTATAAAATGGAAGCTCCCCCTGATTCCCTGATCTGATTTCTTCTTTTGTTTTACATTGAAGTTTGCAAACGCCATCGTGAGAATCTAAATAGTCTCTAAATTTTGTTGAAAATTGTTCACCTTTATGTTTTTTTGATAAATAAATGATTGTAATACACAAGTAAACAGAAAAGGAAATAGCATCACGTAATCCTGGAACTAACCTCCCTTTATGGTCCATATCGTTCCTCATGGCACGATATAGCTTCAACATATTCATTATATTAGCAAATGGATGTTTGTTATTTATTTTCGTATTGTAAATGCCACATATCTCTTTACACCAATCATTCATTTTTTCATCTAGTGTCTGAGAACGCCCATCATTAAAGTTAAAGCCCAAACAAGAAACAATCCATGTGAAAACTGCTTCTGCTGAACTTATAATAATAGGCTTATCGCTATCAAGCACATACTTTTTCAAAGCCATCACCTTGATACTTTCTGATATTGCATTGCTAACAGCTCCATAATCCTGGTTTCCCTTAGCACAATTTCCAATCTGAAAGAAGAGAGAGATTGCTTCATAAACATCTTTTTTATTTACAGACTCATCTATAGACCACTGGTAATTACTTATTTTGTGCGGTTTCGAACGCTTCTCATAAATATTTTGATTAGCACTATCTTGATCAATTATCTTTTTCCAATACATATTATCTGAATCAGAATAAGCGTAGTCATATATTCCCCCGTCTTTGTCTTTAAGTTTTTTTCCTTCAATTGAACAATCTATCGGATAAGAACTATTTTCTTTTTCATAAAGCTTGTTGCTATTTATATTTATACAAGTATAATAATACTTTTCTCCTAAATATATCTCTCTCAATTTTGAAAAACGCTCAGGCATCCCCGTTTTGATAAAAGCTACAATTTCATCAAAATAGTACCAGTTGATAAACTGCTCATCACTAATTAATATTGGATCTGTATTTTTTTCAGCCATAATAAACGAAAATTTTAAAAGATAAAGTATTATGATAATTACAAAAATAAATAATATTTTCCAGCAATACCTTCTATTTCACACACAAAATTTCCTTTAAAGAAGAGATTTTGTGGCAATTATCTACCTTTTTACCCGTTTCGTTAGAAAGATTAACTCCTGTTATCACAAAATCAATGCCTTCCTTCAATTTCCACTGTTCTCGTTCTTCGTCAGAATTCAGAAGATTGCATTCAACCGCTATTCCTAAAAAGAGCCGTGGTGTATCAAAACCGTATTTCCGACATTCCAACTCCAATCTCGTTCGCTTCTCCTTCAGATAATTGACAGGAGAAAAGCTATGTTTATGTTCACCTAAAAAATAGTCTGAAGATGATATATATATTTGTTCATTTTTATCGGCAAAAACCACGCACAGCAACAGACATTCTCTCCCTCCGGGAATGAATACACAAGCTTCATTCAGAGAATAATCCACCATATAGCGGGACCAATTATTCTTCTCACAAAATTGTCTCATTCGAGTGAAAAATTCATCGGATGGACTATGAAGTAATTGCTCTATCAGTTCTTTCATACTAACATGTCGTGGTTAAATTTATGGCATATTTCATAATTCCTCAGTGTCACAATAACGCAATGTTATTTTACGGGCTATTTCCTTCATTTCGTTTCGTAAGGAACTTGGTTCAAGAACGATGATTTCTCCCATATATGAACTCAGCGTTTGTTTCAGTTCCGTATTTATAATTAACCGGAACTTTACAAAATGTCCGCCTCTATATCTCGGAAATTTTTCATGCAAATAGGACAAGGTTTTTTCATCTATAATCTCTTCCATAGAGGAATGAAATGGCTTTGAGAAAAGATAAGGGAATCCTTGTTCATCTACCCAGCAGATAATATCTTCCGGTTCTTTTCCTGCGATAATCGTTACTCCAACCACACTATCGAATTTACGTTCCATACTTAGTGGATAACTAGGATAAGTAAAACCAGCATCTTCTACTTGATAAATATTGTTTAGAGGAAAATTAAGCATAAAATTATCTTCTGCTACCCCAATTACAAACCAACGTGAGTTATACTGTTTCAGAAGATAGGGATAAAAGCGTATATGTCTTTTTTCGGGACTACTGAATGTTCGATAATATAGCTCAACAACACGTTTGTTGGCTATAAAATGAAACAATCGTCCCAACAAATCGGAATCAGTCGGTGCAGAACTGAAATGGATAATCTTATAGCTATCGGCAGAAGCAATACCCAACGACTTTGAAAGGTTATCCATACATTCAAAAGAAGGCACTCCGGAAAACTTTCCCAATGTGTGAAACAATTCACGGAATAAAGTTTTCTCTTCGTCACTTAACTTGAGCGCATACATTGAATGCTCCGGTTTTATGTACCAAAGGCGCTTACGCCCTTCCTTTTTTTCCTCCACAATAACATTGAACTCATTTTGTATCAGGCTCAAGTCCTTGCTCAGTGTGCGTTCACTAATTTCTAAGCCTTCTACTTCTCTTAGTTTGCTATTACAAGCATCCAGTAGTTCCTTCTTTGTATAAATACCTGTTGTAAGTAATTCATCCAGGATTTTCAACCTTATAATTGTCTTTTTATCAGTTGCCATAATTTCAATGATTTAGTTAATGACTATTTATTCTGCTTTTGGATAAGAGTTTGAAACTACCTAATAACCTCTATACACTTAAATTTATTCCACTCTGGTGTTTCCTTGTAAACTGACGGATAGGGTACGTAAAGAGTTGCCATTTCAAAAATAACCTCCTCAAACACCTTTTCCGTTATACAGGGAGGAACCACAGCAGCACAATATATACTATTCAGATTGGTGCATCCATTAAATGCTCCGTTACCGATGATCTCTAAGGTTTCCGGCAAATATAGTTGCTTAAGCGACACACATTCATAAAATGCCACAGGTTTTATTCCCGTTACCGTGTACTCAATACCCTGAAAAGAGACGGTTTCGGGAATAATCAACGTTCCATCTTCCTTCGTCAACTCCTTAATAATTTTATTGACTTCTACAGTCTCTGTCCCTTCAATAATTGAGTAACCAAGTTCATCGACCATAAAACCTGTATAACGGATATATTCTCCAGCTGTACAGCCAGACAACATCATTGCTATTAATGGGATTATTACAACCATTGAATAGATTCTTACTTTTTTCATCATTGTTTCCATTGTATATTCCTTTTTTATATTAGTTAATATTTTTCAAAAAGTATACACTTTTTAACTCCTTCATGTTCCTCCTGAAAATTCAGATGAGCGAACGAACGGGTACGTATATTCTCCATGTTTTTTCTTTCGTAATCCAAGAATTGCGACAAAGAGGAAGAAAAGCCTGCCCGTTTGTGAACATTCATCCATATCAAAAATCTTCCTACAGTGTTGAATCCTGTTCCGTAAGTAGACATGATGCTTACAGGGGAACTCCTGAACACACCTTTCTCATATTGAGCACCACCTTCTATGACAGAAACGTCATCTGCTTTTTCTGCCGACAGTTCTTCCCATGGTACATCCTTTGGGGATAAGGATATATTCTCAAACATTCCTGCATTCTGAAATACTTGTATTTCCTTTTTTTTCATTTCTGATATAACTCCCTTAAACTCTACATACTCATCTTCCAAACCGGCAAGGCAATGACCACCAACTTCATGAGCAAGTATATATGTCTTATATTCATCACTACAACCAGTCCATCTACAAAGAGCTAAAGTGGGAGATTGAAGATTATTGCATAAGTAAGTCACCGAACGTTTAGTTGGTAGTTTAGTAGATACCGCTACTACGATGCAGGTGTTATCGAGAGAAGGAAGTCCCAATGTTCGTTGCATACTTTGGATTACACCTAAGTAATCCGCCTCATACATGCGATTTCCCGCTTTAATTCCTAAATGGAGTGATTCTCCTCCCAACAGCCCCACGACATCAAAATATTTTTTCAATTCAGGATAAGGAGGTTCTTGAAATAAATGATTATACATATCATACAATGTTTCAATCTCATCTACGTAACCGTCCGCCATGAGTATTATCATTACTCCTTTTCCTGATTTATGTTTTTGAAACACTACCACATTGGGGTCATTCTCTACGATTTCAATCAGAGAATGTTTGAACTCTTCTTCTACACATGAGTATAAAGCTAATGATAAAACGAGAGAAACTATCCATGCAAAGCTTGTTACATAAGTCTTTTTCATAATATTCATGTTTAATAGTTAGTCCTTTGTAGTAGCAAAAGTATGGAGAAACTATGCAAGAATGCTTCATACTTATTATCAAAGTAACACAAAAAAGGGAATATGGTATAGATAAGAATTTATGATAATATAAAAATTGCTTTTTTAATACCTGAAAATTTTATTTCTTCGAATTGCAAGTCTCCTACTTTCTTCCTTTTTTCTTCTTTTGTTACGTCTAACTTCCATTATATAGATTGGAAAAATGATTACTGATAATACCTTTTTCAGTACAAAAAAAAATGATAAGTGTTTTGTTTTCATATAGTCTCTCTTTATTTAGTAAAAATTTATATGTATCTTAGACAATTTTCTTTAATAATTATCATCTGTAGTATGATGAATTAATAGAATTGTTATAGGGATATAATTAAACATAGAATATGAAAGATTTCTAGTATAATATCAACTTTTATTATTTTCCATATCATATACCAAATAGACTGCTAAAACAATAGTAACCAATTGTAGTGATAGAGTTCTAATAAGGTATGCGAATATAAACCAACGATTTACATCAGAAGAGAAATCTGTATTGTTAATAAATTCCAAACCATCTTCTGCTGAAAGTAAATGAATTTCTATCAATATAAATATAGAACACAAATTCATGATTTTAAATAGATTAAATTAAGGATGTTTCATTGGTTCTATAACAACAGAAGGATAGCAAATAACATTAATCTATAATGTTATATCCTCATCTGTAATCTGACTTATACCTTCTAAATCAGTAATGTTATTCGACACACATCTGTATGCATGATTTTCTAAAATTTCTTCCCAAAAATTTATCATATCTCTGGCATTCGCATGGCATTCACAGCGTTTTAAGTTCCTATTTATTATTTTTAAAATTTTTATCCAAGCACTGTCTGTAAAATTATACCCGGCTTCAGTAGCTCTTCTATGCAAAATTTCGGAAAGCTCATCAAAAGTAAAATCCTTAAAATAAAAATAGTTGCGAAAACGGCCTTTAATACCAGGATTGGAATTTAGTAAAAAGCTCATTTCTTTTTCATATCCGCACAAAACAACGATTATATCTCTGTTTTTTTCATCTGCAAGCAAATCTAGCATTAACGGTAATATTTTATTACATGGGTCACGTGGTTCGTCAGCGTTATACAAAAGATAAGCTTCATCGATAAGTAATACTCCTCCTTGAGAAAGTTTAAGAATTTTTCTTACATTCTCTTCTTCAGAGCCCCATAATTTCCCGGAAAATGACGATCTATTTGTAACTATAGTGTGGCCTTTACTCAGAAGTCCAATCTTCTTGAAACAGCTTCCTAAAATTTGTGCCATAGTCGTTTTACCGGTGCCAGAGCCACCTATAAATATACTATGCTGATTCGTGTTATTTACTTTTAAACCAAATTCTTTTGCCCGTTTGTTATAACCAATCAAATGTGACAAATGTTTAAGGCGGCTCTTAATATCATCAAGACCTACCATTTTGTTCAGCTCCTCTTCTGGATTATCTAATGTTTGTAATATTTTGATACCCGGTACTGGTTTAGGTACCTTCTTGTCTAATACTGATTCAAAAAAATCCGGATCGGCTTCATCGACCAAGTCACTCCAAGTTAATTCTTTTTTTTCTTCATTGTCTAAATCATTAGATTCGAGTTCTTGATCTTGAGTCTCACTCAGCTGCTCTTCAATGCTTTTATTAATTAAAATATCTTGAATTTCATCAAAATATTCCTTTACAGATGGTAAACTATCTATTTCTATATCTACAGTGTTTATAGCATTCAATTTTTTGAATGGTAGTGAACTTGGAATTTCTTTTAGTCCTGATCTAACGACAATGTCTAAACCCTCCCAAATCTGCAAAAAGTCCTCTTGATTAATAAAGTGTGAGTTCGTAAGCAAGACACCATAAGCTTTCTTCGTGTGTAGTTGTTTCAACCCACGAACTATCTGCCACAATCGGAAAACAGGACTTGTACGGTGACTGGTTGCAGTAAAGTATAATGGATTTTCATCATTAAAAGGCTCTTCGTCAACAAGTTCATCATTTTCTCCATCTTTAAAACGGATGTTCTCTAAATACACACAAATGAATCCATCCAAAGTTATATATAGATAGTACCTCCCATATTCCAGTTCAATCAGGTGCCCTGCTGTAGTACTGAATACACTATTTATGTATTGCCATAATACTTTTTCGTCATTATGACCTAAAACTATTGATTTAAATTTTTCGTATTTCATAATGCTCTTTTCTGTATCTGACACAAAGGTAAAGCAATATTACGAAGCCTATTTTCGTACAGAAGAATATTTTTCGTGCATCCTTTTTATAGTTGCAAATAACTCATCTCTGAGTTCTTCAGGCTCTAATACTATAACTTTATCAAAGTATGATATTAATTCTCTTTTTAGTTCATAATTAACTATACATTCAAGTTTTACTAAATGACCTTTCTCAGGTAAAGTATACTTTTCTCTATAGCTAATTTCTTCTTCCCTATTATTTATAAATTTTTGAGAGCCGTGTATAGGCTTGGTTATTATATAATTGTAATCATAATCTGATATCCAAAAGACAACAGTCTTTATTTTACCTTCCTTCGGTAAGGTTACTCCTACTATATCTTCAAACTGTTCTTCTATATCAACAGGACTTTCATAGTATTTTAACTCTGGTTTTATTTCAAAACCATCAATTCGATCAAGAGCAAAATTCAGAATTACTTTGTCCATATTAGCAGCTCCAAATAGAAACCATCTGTTGTTGTATTGTTTAAGCAAATATGGATGAAATAATATCTCCTTTATAAGACTGTCAGTAAATGTGTGGTACCTTAAAAGTATTACATTCTCATTGGATATTACCTCAAAGAGTGCACCTAAGAGATTTGAATTCTTAAGATAAGGATTATTACTGAAGCTTATAATTTTTTTCTGCTCATTCAGCCCCAATCCCATCTTGAATCTGTTCAACCACTCAAAATTTACTAATCCTTCAAACTGTCCTAATGTATTCAAAACTTCGCATAACAGTTTTTTTTCATCATTACTCAGTTTTTTTGTAAAGATTGAAAATGAAGGATCAGAGTATCTGATACATCTTTTCCCTTCATATCTGAATCTTTCTATATTTGCAAAGAACGGAGCGTATTCCAGATAGTTAATATCCATCTCGATAGAGCGTTGAGATACAGGCTGCTGCCCCATTTTAATAAGTTTTTCATTGCACATATCTGTTATATCATGGATGTCATAATAATGATGTCTATCTGATAATAATTCATCTATAAATTTATATCTTGAAACGGCATTTTTGTTACTTGGCATAATTTATAATCATATTCTTAGTTATATTATCTTTGACGAGATTTAATTGATAAATAATTAAAGTTTCACATGTATGGACAACTGGGTAATAAAGACATAAAAAACGACACGATTTCCTGTTTAATGAGTAAAAACAAACAATTCTGACATCATCCAAACGCACTCTAACCCATGTAAATATACAAAATTACGCCTTTTCTTTCGGATATCAAAACGTTTTTCAAAAATCCCAATATGGCGCCATGCAAAATATAAGCCTTACTCCTTCCTAAGTCAAAATACTCGAATGTGACAAGTTGACAATCCTCAGCAAATATGACTATGCCCAAAGGCTGCTTATGTCATTCTATGCCTTCTTTTGTTTCCGTACTTCGGAATCCACAATACGTACCATAATAGAAGTACAGCATTCTTGAACCTCAGTCCAGGACACGAGATGTGTTCCACTGATTTATGAAGAATTCTAATATTGATCGGAGCAGAGCATTGTGACACATACCACTCCATTTGTAAACTCAGATATGGCTTCATTCCGACCACAAATTGGGAAACGTATATCTGATTCTTAATGATACCAAAAGACTTGTCACATAATCTAGAAGATTGGACGCATTCATTCCCATCTGGCCATAATTCTATAATTCAAGTATCCGTACATGGCCGTCAACGATGGAGTATCGTAGTTTCTTCCCGATTTCGACATTATCAGTGAAAAAGATTAATAATAATAATTAAGAGATGAGCACCCAAAAACTTAACTTGATAGTCGTCACACAACTGAACATAACAGTGAGGTGTTCAGCGAACAGGAATAGGCATACAACATGTACAAAATAGAACTTGCAAAAGAGATGAGGAGGAGGAACGATAACGTTCAGATTTTTATTGGTCAACTGTTGGTTCCCCAACAAAAAAATTGTTCGCTTCATTCATAGTCAACATATAAAATGTCATTGGCTGGTTAGGCAAGAACGGAAAGATCAAATACCATACCGGATATGGTAAGATAACCGTACCAGCTCTAGTTAAACTTAACAAAAGACTCAAACTACTGAAATACTATCGCAAGCTCAAATACAACTATATCATATGTGTCGCCGTTTTCGGAGACGTAAATATCAAAATCTTTCTTGTTCGTCAAACTCAGCACAACAAATAGAACGGCCTGCTACTACCGATACGGACATTGATTTCTTCAAGGCATAGCAGATTCACTTCCGACACTAAGCACTCGAAATTGTATTTTCGGATTGAAGGACCAATCTTAACTTAGGCAAATGTCAGAGTACCGACTTTACTTCCCCAATAGGTATTGCCACATTGTGTATCCTCCAATATAACTCAACCTTGGTACATTGAAAATACAGACCTTACGAATCAAAACTATCATATATCGCTTGAGCAAAGTGCCTAATTGGAATAGCCTTGAACACTTCCATGATGTGATTCCATAAGGTTTCATTCTAGATGGAAAACTCATAGTTTAGCAGTGAAACAGAAATCGTTACCTACCCATTTGGAACTCATCAGCACGAAGATGCAAGCCCTTTATCAACGTCAAAAAGGACGTAGCCTTTTTGGCATCAACTACATCTTAATACAAAGAGACCTCAACATCGAGAAGGTATCCAAATGTTACAAACGCTATATGAAGTTTGCAGTAGAACGAACACCATCTTACAAAGAATTGTCCCGAATATGAACGAAAAGGTGAACGATAGTGAATTATTAGCCGACGTAGAAACTCTTCTCCGTTCGGGAATCCATTTTAATCCAACCGAAGCCTACCAGTCAGTTTAGACAAACTGCAAGACAAGCAAGATTAAGCAAACAATATACAGAATAGCATGGACCCAAAATATTAGAATCTCGTAGTAATGTCTGAACCGAGTACATGGATTTCAAGAAGAAAAAAATAAGTAAAGCCCTTCATCAAGCAGAGCAGCATTCTGACTGATGAAGGACTCTTAATATTTAGATTTACCCATATATATAAAATTCTATCAACTTGATTGATTCAACCATACAACAGAATAAACTTTTGAGTTCACAAGTTTAATAGAACTCATATCATTGCTGTCCGGAGAAAATTCTCCAAAATAGCTATTATTAATATTCAGTTAGTTACGCGTTCAATATTTTTTTCGATTAGAAATCACAGTTTTGCAAGAAGGTATAAATAGCCAATTCTGCAAACTATGAACAAAGGAAAAACAATATTTGCACAGGTTATGTCTCTTATAAACACATATGAATTTAAGAAGTGTGTCAACCGCTATAAGGGTGACAGACACACCGTCAAGTTCACTTGCCGTGACCAGTCATGGTAATGAGCTTTGCTCAGTTCACTGACAGGTCCGGGCTGAGAGACATAGAGACTACACTTAACCTTTGTTCTCCTGACCTTTACCGTTCCGGTATCAAGGTAATGCCTAAATCCACCTTGGCTGAAGCGAATGAGAAGAAGGATTGGCGTATCTATCAGGACTTTGCACAAGTTCTGATACGACAAGCAAAGGAAGCATATAAAGGACAGAAACTTAGACTTGATCTGGATGAAATGGTCTATGCCTTTGACAGCAGCACTATTGAACTGTGTCTGAAACTTTGTCCATGGGCTAAGTTTCATCATGAGAGAGGAGCAATCAAGATGCATACCTTGATGGATCTTAGGGGTTCCATCCCGACATTTGTTCATCTGACAGAAGGAGCAGTTCACGATTCCAAAATTATGGATAAGATACCTGTAGAAGCCAACTCCTACTATCTTATGAACAAAGGATATGTCAAGTTTGACTCTTTGTTCCAACATTTTCATCTTAACAACGCCTTTTTTGTAACAAGAGCAAAAGAAAATATGCTTTACGAGGTTATTGACAGTAGAGAGGTTGATCAATCTGCCAGACTTTTCTCTGATGAAACCATCAAGTTGACTGGGCCACTTACTTCTCAGAAGTATCCTGATTCTCTTAGACTTGTTGTGTATGAAGACTTCAGTACAAATACAGTCTATCGTTTCCTCACCAACAACTTCAAGCTTGAGACATTGACCATTACCGAGTTGTACAAGGAGAGATGGCAATTTGAATTGTTCTTTAAATGGATAAAGCAGCATCTGCACATAAAGACATTCTATGGAACTACCCCAAATGCCGTGTACACACAGATATGGATAGCCATCTGTGACTATCTTCTGCTTATCATTGCGAAGAAACACTATATGTTGAATCCAAGTCTTCATTCCATTTCAAATTCTATTGGGCAAGTCCTTTTCAAAAGAGGCGACATCAAGGATATATTTAATCAAACCGACCTCACTGCTAATCTTCCGGAGGGTGATAGTCCTAGGCAGCTTACGCTGTGGCAAAATTTCTCCGGACAGCAGTGAACTCATATATGTATATATGGATATATGGATTAATAAACTTATCTATAAACCTCATACCAAAACAAGAAGGTGAACCTTTCTCCTTACAGAAAAAATTGGGTAATTTATTAATTTACCATAAGCATGATAAACTGACCGTAAGTTATTCCAATGATTTAATGAACCTGTATAAACATGAATATCTCAACTTGTCGAAATTATTGGCGGTGGAAACACATTTATATCAAAGTAAGAATAATCTCACAATAAGGTTCTGATTTGTTGCTATTACAATAACGCTATGATTTACACATGTTTTTATGTTAAGGCGAAAACTAGAAAGTCACCTCTTCAATATCGAACAAAAGTTAAATAAGTCAAAGTAGTCAAGTGAAAGAAAGTATACCATCTGAAAATATCACTCTTGAACCGCTTAAAGTGTAACCAACTAATAATCAAACACAGTTAAAAACCACGTCAAGAAAACAACTTAAACAGTTTATATTCAATATATTACGCAACAAACCAGTAGAAATATACTTAGAATATGCAAATACTAAGTCAGAAAATGTACTATTTCTGATTCTTTCAACTTTTTGTCCCCTGATGTAATAGACATTTTTTTATATTGGGATCTTCAGTAAATGTCCCTAAAAAATAAGATAGCATATGAAGATGATGACGTATAATCACTTCCTATGCCATTTATATTGTAGTTTTTCTCGTTTTCTTACATATTTTTATCCGTTAAAACATGACGCCCCGGAAGAAGCTTGATGACCTCTTCTGATTTTGTCAGTAAAATCATATCATGCTGCTTTAACCGCTTTGTCTCTGATCTTATCAATCATCAGTACGGCATTTACCGTATGTATTCCGAAGAAAATCCACAGGATTTCCGTCTTCCAGTTCCGTGCCTTTATCCTCGATAGCGAGTAGTGCTGCTTCTGTATGCCAAAGCTGCCTTCAAGCCGAGTAGCCCCTCCCTTGAGAGTTCGCTTCTGAGAACTTTTCTCAGAGGATCACCCTTGGCCGCCCTTCCCCGCGTACGAAGGAAGTGGAGATCCCATATATCGTACAGAACTTTCTGTTAGCGTTATTGGCATATATGGCATCGGCAGCCACGCATCTTACCCTCACGTTCATGAGCTTCTGCTGCATGCGGATACAGTCAGTCCTTCAGGCGTATGCCCTCATTGAAAGCTTTGAAGAAAATGTGTTCAATGAACGATGCCGTCTATCTTTATGTTGCCAGCCCTCGCACCGAACTCAACGGATTTTATGTCCTTGCCTCTCACGATGAGACGTATAATGACGGTCAATGCTTACGATGCGGTCACTAACCTTCCAGCCTTCAAACATTTCCTTTTCCTATACAAGAACCTTTCTGATGATGGAAAGCCGCTTCTGGCAATCCTGTGTATATTGAAGTGAGGTCCTATGTTCTTTATGAAATCCGTCCTCTATATGATAAGTTTTTCAAAGAGTTTGATCATACGGCGCTTGAGCATCATTGTCCGTGAAGCCTTCCTCTTTCTTTTCTTGCAGTAGGACAGATAGGCTTCCGCCACATTCTTGTATTTGTTACGCGGACGCCTTATGCCAAGCTCCCCGCAATGCTTGCAGATATGCCTGTAGAGCCATTCGAGGCTTCCCAGAGGAGCATCATATCTGTAAGGAAACGCATGTAGCTCTCATAATATGTGGCATGGACATGCACACGTAAAGGTTCTCAAGATAAGGTTTGTGTTGTTCTGAAATAGGTTGCATCCTCCTAAAATAAGGATACAATTATGCCCCATCTGTAATTCGAGAATTTACATGGTAACCTGCCAACTACAGTTGATGAATTTAAGTAAATATTAAAGTATAGTGCAATTTTATAAAGTCCCTGTTACACTATTTAATTGGGGTATATAAACATCAGCAAAATTCATTCCAAGCACTAAGATTAAAAATAAATGAGCTTACCAAAGTAGAAAAATTCATAAACTAAGTAGGTATCACCTCCCCAAAAAATTATTTTTTATATGTCTGCTGTAATATGGCATAGTCGCTATAATACTTTTGCCGTGTCAATAGTAACGAGCAACATTCTAAATTCAACATTATGCCAATTATGGTTAATCGTGGAAACGAACTAATTCGTGTTTCACCTAAAGAGTGCAAGAAAACAGAGTATTCGACTAATCAAGGTCGTACATGGATGATTCGATATAACGGTTCTCCAACATCGGGTCATTTAGTGATTTGATGGATTCGGGTAAAGAAATTCTCGAAACTACCGACAAAGGACTATTCTATTCAACCAATGAAGGAAGAACCTGAATATTACGAAGACGCAATTAATACAGACAAGTATGATAACAAAACATCTTTCAAATGAAATTATGGAGAAAATTTTCAATGACTCAGCATGTAGAGAACTTTCGAAAGATTTTCAGTGGACGGAACTAATGCTTGAAAAGCATAAAAACAAAGTGAATTGGAAAGAACTGCCAAAGACGATTTGTGAGACTATTCTGACTGAAGAATATCTGGAAGAATTTAAAGAAAATTGGGATTGGACTGAACTATCCGATAACAGCTACGTTGAGCTTAATTATCAGTTGATTGACCAACTTATAGATCAATGGGATTGGTCAAAACTCATCAATCACTGGAAGGACGAAAAAGTGTATGATATAAATTCTCTAGAACGATATGCAGATAAAATACCATCCAGTAAATTACAGCTATGGGATGTTACTATTAAGAACTGGGCTAAAGAGCTTAAAAAAAAATAATAGCTTAACTATAGTGATGTCTTTTAATTGTCACTCACTGATATTTACGATACAATGAATAATATAGTCAGAATGTGTGATTTGAGTTTTGATCCGAAACTCTTTGAAACCTTCCATTGTGGTACAGCCCTGGACGAGCTTTTGAGTTCGCATCAAGGACTACCCCGTGGTGTAAACTATATGATTATTGGCGATCCAGGTGTAGGTAAGACTACTGTTATCCTTGATATGCTGGCTAATATGCAAAATCGCTATCCGAAAGCGCGAATACTCTTTGTGAGTGCCGAAATGAACGAGATAGACTTGACTGTATATGTGGAGAGATTTCCTAAATTCCAGACATTGCCTATTCTCTTTGTTGAATCTGATTTCGACAACGGGATTCATAATTGGGAAGTGGTAAGAAGTGTTGTTGAGCAGGGATGGGACATAGTAGCCATAGATTCGTTTTACGAACTCCAAGGAATCATTAAGGATGAAGAAAACATACGTATGAAAGATGCTGAAAGCTGGCTCTTGCAGCTCATCAAGAAACAGAATAAGGGAGAAAACGAACATCATTTAAATTGTACCTTTCTGACAATTCAACAAGTAACGAAGTCCGGTAACTTCGTAGGCTCAAACCGGTTGAAACACTCTATCACGGCAATGATGGAGTTACGGCTGGAAAATCCTAAAAACATTTATTCCGACAGGTTTATCACTTTTTCCAAACATCGGCGCGGTGACGTAGGAACAAAGCTCTTTTACAACCTTAGTAGCACAGGTGATGTATCATATGACGAACAGCGTTTTCGTCAGGAACAGCACATTAAGCATATACAAAGCAAAGTAGCAGGAGAAATACGCAACTTTGCTGACCAATTTGACAAACTTTTTAGCACCGAATAATTATGAACAATTCAGAATTTCAATATCAGAAAAAACTATTCATGCAAGGGCTGTGGCCACAAAAGACGATTGAACTTAACGAAGTTTTACATGTAGGAGAAAATATTTATTCTATTGGAAGAACAGAGATTAAAGCCGTTGATAGCTTCACCAAATCATACGACCGTATCATAGGTATTAACACCCGACAACGAGACATGGTAAAAGAGGCATCGGGTGAAAACGGTCTGACAAATTACCGCAACTATATCAACGTTGCGTCCAATATACAGAAACCAAAGTCGGTTGTGGTAATAGCTTCACCCGAAAGTTGTCAGCTTACAGAAATTATCCCTATCATTGACGAATATATTTCTCCGTCATTATTCTTTGATTTTGCGGAAATTATAGCGGAAGAAAGCGGTTATACAATATCTGATATAAAGTATAACAATTCAGACCGTATGTGCATTACCGTCACATATACTAATCCATCGGGGCATCCGCATAGTTTTGGTTTGAATGAAGAGTTTATGATGGACGGATTTTATCTTCATTGGTCGCCATCGCATATTGATTTAGGGCATTATTACGAAAGGTTGGTGTGTTCCAATGGGCAAATGGTACGTGAAGCACGTAAAGAATTTACCTCATACAGACTGTCATCAAATGAAATCCATCAAATGATAGAACAAGTGAACGGTAAACAGTTCCTGACTAACGGTATTGAACAGTTTGGCAGACTTCTTACCAGAGCATCCGAATCGAGAATATCATTGGCAGAAATGAATAAGGCTCAAAAACTTCTGATTTCAAACGGCATCCAAGAGGAACAGGCAGAAATGTTGATTCCATATATGGAAGTCCGTAATTCATACGAAACGGCCAGATGTTACGACTGTAAGAAAGAGCATCTGATGAAAGGGGAAGGTACAATCTGGGACACATACAATGTGCTGACAAAATTCGCTACGCACAACCGGATTTGGCCGCAGCATGACCATCGTCGCATCAATGTTATGAATGGAGCAGTTGCTCTATTGCAACGAGAGCCTGATATTGTCAATTACATAGACATTTACCGATAATATGGAAAATTCCTTTATCAAATATATTGCTAACTCACAACACTATGATGATGTTCTCTCTCGCATTGCTTCGGTAAAACACACATTGTGGATCGGAACAGCAGACATAAAAGATGTATATGTAAAATCAGGTGTAACGGTTGTTCCTTTGCTTGCGGTATTTAACAAGCTGATAAAGCGTGGAGTGTCAATTCGTCTGATTCATGCCAAGCAGCCCGGCCCGGCTTTTCGGGAAGACTACGACAAATATCCTGCATTATGGTCATCAATGGAGATGACACTCTGTTCCCGTGTACATTTCAAGATGATGATATTTGATATGCAGGCAGCTTATATTGGTTCTGCAAATCTGACAGGAGCCGGTATAGGAATGAAAAGCGAAAATAAAAGAAATTTTGAAGCTGGTATACTGACCAATGAACCGTCACTTGTCAATGCTGCTGCAAATCAATTTGATGATGTATGGCGAGGAGCTTTCTGCGAAAAATGTGGCAGAAAAAAATATTGTAGTGAACAAATACGTTAAAAATCGATATTGAGAATAAAAAAGATATATTCTATGCCATTTTTTACATAGTGAAGTTGTGTAAATTTACACAGACAATAAATAATCACTTATGGCTGCAAACATATTTGGCCGTTATGTATGGCTGATAGCACAATTCAGGCGTTATGGTCATCTGATATACGAGGAAGTCAATTCCCTTTGACGTAAAACCGGATTGAGTTACGGTGAAAATGGCAATATTCCTCTTCGTACATTTCATAATCGTCGTAAAGCCATTTTTGATGTGGATATAGCTTATGACATAAAAGGAGGATACAAGTATTAAATAGCAAGAACTATCCGGGAGTCGTCATGGTAGCGGCTCCTTTTGCTTTCAGATAGGCTTTTCTGCTAAAAAAATATTCCATTAGTCAGGAAACAGAATCTTATCGCAGGTTATGTTGGGTAGCAACCGGTCAAAAGCCTTGTGTTCCATGGCGACACTTCCCATGAGCGCCAGTACTGATTTTTTGTTATGCATGAGTTTGAATGCCCAATAGTCTTTGCCCCACCGATTACACATATCTGTCATTTCTTCCATGCCATCTCAATGGTGTAATCGCGCTGTCCAGTACGGAATATATCACGCAGATCAGAAACCCAAGCACCCTTGTCACCATGACTAACCTTAGCAAACATATTGCGTTTGAAATGTGCTACGCATCTCTGAAGCGGCATCCCAAGGAATTCCCCCACCCGACAACGACATCAAGCCCCTTAATACCATCTGCGACATGAGTCCAATCTTTTGGACGCCCCTTTCTTTTAAAGTGTCAAAGATATCACTCCAGCCAGTTGCGCTCTCTGTAGGAATGTTGAATATACTCAATACATCGCGCCGACTTTCCTCTGTAACGGCCAATGCAACATAGGACGCTTCACTGGATACCGAACGTTTGCGGTGAATCTTAATATGCACACAGTCTACGAACGTAGTCTTTTATGTTAGGCTGTATATATGAATAAAGACAAATACGTTTTCGCCCAAATGGTTAAGTTTTTAAATAACTACAAGTTTTTCCGTATTACAAAGAAGTTTAACAGCAATAGGTATGTTAAACATTTTACTTGCTGGAATCAACTTCTTACTTTGATATTCGGATAATTATACAACCGTGAAAGTCTTCGTGATTTAATTGTTGCGCAGAATGCACATCAAGAGAAGTGTTACCATCTTGGAGTTGGAAAACAAGTCACTTGGAGTAACCTTGCAAAAGCAAATGAGAACTGGGGCTAGCGTACGAAGTCCTATAAATTCTTGGCATTTCTCTTACGGACAAGCCTCCATAAGGAATCACTAAATTCAATAATTTCAAAGAACAAAGCGATCTTGATAGACCAAATTTATTTAGTAATTACAATTTTAACTCTTCATCTAATTTTTAGTGGACCATAGTGATCATAATTATTTCATAATTTAAATTCTTATACTACGCGAACAGATTTAACATTATGATTTGCTTTATGTCAGTATATTATTCATCAATTAATACATATGAAAATAAATCAGAATACCACACATACTTCTTTTTCTTTCATTAGTTTAAATCATCCTCTAAAAAATATCAGACTTATTAACGTTTGTTTTAGAAAATTATAGTTAACAAATGAAATTTCCACATCTAAATAAGTATAATTGAGAATGAACAAACAATTATAACTATGCTTACAAAAAAATTTATCGAAAAGAATTTTCCGAAAGGAAAGCTTACATTGGTTGGTGGCCACCCAGCTATGGGAAAAACATCATTCGCTATCTCGCTTACTGTCAGCCTTGCCAAACTCAACAAAAAATGTATCTATTTCTCTCTAGAAATAGAAAAACAACAATTGATAGAAAGATGTAAACGTCAAGCAGGTATAGAAGAATATAATGCCATAGCCGGCAATATAACCGTGAATGACACATCTAACATTAACACAAACCACATTCGTAAGACAATTGGACACTACCAGCCAGATTATATTATTGTGGACTATATCCAACTAATGAGCAGTAACAATCATTTATCTGACCGAAATACAGAAATGCAAGCCATTGTGCAGGAGTTAAAAACCTTAGCTATTGATTGCAATATACCTATTATCGGATTGAGCCAATTGAACAGATGTCAAGATGACACGTCCTATTTTTTGACTCCAAATAATTTCAGAGAGCTTCCTTTGGATTATTTGGAAGATATTAACCTGACCTGTATCCACCGGGGCGATTATTTCAGAGAATATGAATATGACAGTAATGGCGAAGTTATATATGGTAAAACAAAGTTTATAACCTATCACGATAATAGCCCTGAAATTATTTACCTGTTATTCAACAATGAAACAACAGGATTTTCCATGTTTCCAAGTGTAATGTATATCCATGGACTTTCTTCTTCAGGAGCTTCTTCTACAGCAGTCAACTTACGGAAACTTCTACCCCAATATGATGTATTGTCCTCGGATTTGCCCATCCAACCGCAGGAGGCATTAACCATGCTGAAAGAGTTATGTGAGTTGTATAACCCCGAACTAATTATCGGCACCTCAATGGGAGGCATGTTTGCCCAGCAACTCAGGGGATATAAAAAGATACTTGTAAATCCAGCATTTCACGTTTCTGAATTCATGCGTACACACCTGGGAGTGCACGATTTTCTGAATTCACGTAAAAATGGAGAAACTAAGTACGAAATTACTTCTGAGTTATGCGATAACTACCAACTTATTGAGGCAAACCAATTTGCAAATATAACGGATTTCGACATAAAGAACACATATGCCTTGTTTGGAGCCCAAGATACACTTGTACATGGATATGATGAATATATAGATTATTACAAGAATGCCATGTGGTTTGAAGGAGAACATAGGTTGAACTTTGAAGTTATTAAAAATATTGTTGTACCTTTAGCCCAAATAATATTACAACTATGAATGGAATACAATCATTATTTGATAAAATCTGCTTACTCAATCAAGCCTACAAAAGGCTTGAAGATGAAAAAGGAGAAAGCTATAACCTGTTCAAGGTAATCGACATGACTTCTAACGAAACTAGTGTGCATTCAGCCTTCCTTGCCGATTTATTGAACCCCAAAGGGCTGCATCACATGGGAGATGTCTTCCTAAGACTTTTCACGGATGAGTTTCTAAATGACATCTCTTTTTCTACCGAAACAGCCGTAGTGGAACGGGAAAAACATATCGGACCTGTTACAGCCACTACTGGAGGGCGTCTGGATATTATTGTAACAGATACTGACAGAAAAGCCATTATAATAGAAAATAAAATATATGCTTCCGATCAGGAAAACCAGCTTATCCGTTATCACAACTATGCCGAGAAAAACACATCTGAACATAAACTGTTTTACCTGTCGCTCGATGGAACAGTTCATGATGAGGATAAAACTGCTAAACATGATAATAAAGAATTAATAGAAGAAGAACACTACTTCACCATCTCATACGAAAGCGATATACTGAAATGGTTGGAGCAATGTCGCGAAAAAGTTGTGGACAAGCCTTTGATTAGAGAAGGTATCAGCCATTATATCAACCTTATTAAACATTTAACAAACCAAACTATAAGCAAGGAGATGGAAAAGGACTTAAAAGATCTGATTTTAGAGAATCCGAAATATATTCAGAATTTAGGAATCATCAGAGAAGCAATCAATATTAGTGTGGTTGAACTGCAGAGAAGATTCTGGGAGCTCTTAAAGAATAAAATGGAAGAAGTTGATTGTCAGGTTATTGAAGATGGAACCTATAGATATGCCTTGGATGAAAAAGAAGACCGTATCAATAAATATTATAATGGTAATTTAAATAACAAGAGATATGGCTTTGAGTTTCTTGTAAGAGACTATGAAAACTATGGAGAATATGAAATAAGATATGCTGTCAGGATGGACGAACCAATGGTTTACGGTTTCTTTATCAGAGGAAAAGAAGGCAACAAAAGAAAAATCTCCAACGACCCAGAATTCAATAATATTATAAATATAATAAGTGAGTCATTACCGATATATAAACCCGATAAGGCTGGATATTATTTGGGAGAACTTGACTGGGATAGTAAACAAACTAAATTTATAAACCTGCAATTCAAGAAGTTAGATTCCGAAACGCTGTCCGCTCTTGCCAAAATGGATGAAACCGTATCAAAGATTGCATATACTATCAAAGAAGACATTGATACTTTAAAGAAAAAGACTGAAAATCTGCATTTTTAACTTTTATTATACCTTAAACTGCAAGTCTCCTCTGTACATGAGTATAATTGAAGTAAAATCATTTATTACAAAAGAATTTAATTATCTATGGCAGAGGAAATCAAACTACACACAGCAAGGCTTATCGTCCGCACTCCTCGGGTGGAAGATGCTCAAGACATCTTCACTCTGATGAAGGACAAAGACACCGCAATGATAACCGGCTTCACCCCTATGAGCAACATAAGTGAAGCAGAAGGCAAAATACGTCGTGGCATATCCGGTGGAAACATGTTTGTTGTAACCACAAAAGAAAAACCGGAACATGTCATAGGAGTATTTGAAGTTACATTCATAAAAGTGACTACCATTCATGGCGAAAAACAAAAATATGAGATCTGCTACTTCCTTCACAAGGACTTCAGGGGAAAAGGATATATGACGGAAGTGGTAGAATCAATGAAACGCTATCTGTTTATGGAGCGTCAAGCTGATACGCTTATCATTAGTGTTTTTCCTAGAAACGATGCTTCACGGAGAGTAGCCATCAAAAACGGATTTATCTTCAAAAGTCTGGAACGTAAATGCGGAATCACTGGTTGTGGTGAAATAGCAGATATCAAAATTTACATACTTGAAAAAGAAGAATATCTAAATCCTGGTAAACAAGACAGTGAAGAAACTATCCAATGGACGGAAAAACAGAAATGGATTAATAACAATGGTATACTATATCCTATACCAGGTTTCGCCACACTGCTCCCCGCTCCCGGTAATGGAGTTTTCAGAATTTATGAGGACGTTCCAACCAGACGACTTGGCCTTGAGAAAATAGACGAGACATTCACCTTCGGCTTCAAAATTTACGACCTCGACTGTGAGCAGATCATGCAACGAATCATCAAGACATGGTCATCTGAACTCTTTATAAAGAGTAACAAAAATCTTGGAGTAATATTTAATGGTCTGAAAGGGACAGGAAAAACAATTGCCGCCAAATTACTAAGTAACCGTATGGGCCTACCTGTGATTGTCATCTCCAAGCCCATAAAAGGAATGCTGGAGTTTATCCAGTCGTTGTGTTTTGAATGTATCATCCTCATCGACGAAGCTGAAAAGACTTTCAAAGAGGAACAGGAGGTTTTACTAAAAATGATTGATGGCGTTTACAACAGCAAACGCAAACTTTATCTTCTAACTACTAACAAACTTACTGTAGATGAAAATCTGTTAGGACGTCCGGGACGAATACGCTATATCAAGGAATTCGGTAATCTTTCCACAAAAGCAGTAAACGAGGTTATAGACGATAATCTGTCTGACCCAACTCTTAAGATAGACATCCTGAAACTGGTGGATACACTTGAAATTTCTACCATCGATATACTTAGGGCCATCATAGATGAATGCAATATCATGGGAGAAGTTCCTTCGGATAAAGAGCTGAACATTCCCAAAGCCAAATTCAAACTGAAAACAATAGAGTTTGACGGACTTGAACAATGCTATCATCAGGAAGTAAAACATCTGATAAAAGAACAATTGGTAATGAATGAAACAGTTGAGGATTGGTTGATGAAGGCAACCGGTGGACAAGATAAAACAAAAGATGGAAACCGTAACAAAGAAATAATTGAGAGCAAATATGATTGTAGCATTTTATTTCATACCATCTCGTCGGTGTCTCCTATCCCTTACGTTGGATTAGAACTTAATTATGGTACGGTAACAAGCAATCCTGACTCGCTGGGATTCTTCACATTGAATTATAGAGGGGATGGTGACGAATTGGAATTGAACTGCATTATAGGCAATGGCAATATTCCATCTTTATACAGAGGACTATTATTTTAAAACTCAATTTACAATTTAAGTATTGAACAAATAATATGTTTGCAATTGCTAGAATTTAAATCAGACAAAACACTAAAAACTAATCGGGTTACGCTCAAAGGACTTACAAAATGGCAAGAAGACATTGATTTCATCATAGATAGAACGGTTTAAATATTACGAAAGAGGAAGAATCCAAATATTCACATATTTTTATCCTTTATTAATTAGTGGCCCCTTAAAAAAAATACACATTACAATCACACCTCATTCCCCAAACTCCTATGCGTTTTATTCTTTCGAAAATTTTATAACTAGCCACAAAAATTTTCCCAGTTAGCAAAAAACTTTTTCCTAACTATAAAAAAATCAAGCATCCAAATATCAATCACCCCAAACACTGGACAATAACAATGCGATAAAAATAAAAGCATCTAAAAACGATAAAAAATATCACCAATATTACAAAGTCCCATATAACATGTTTCCGATTGACCAAACATTTTCATCTCCTCTTCAACCCAAATTCCTCAAAAACTTATATATTTGGAAAGAGATTACAATAAAAAATTGTATTAAGAGAAGCAACAGAAGATAAAGGTACTATAGATGGAAAAAGGAACATTGCATTCTTGCCCCGAATTGATTGACTATATCAACCACATCGGATTTCTGCCACTACTGCACATGGGCATTCATGGATGGTCGGCCGAAGAAATAACGGATGAAGATTGCCAATATACTCGCCTGCCCGATGGCGGATGGGAATGGCCGCTGTGGGAATGGAAAGGTGCTATCCTGCAGGAAAGTGGTTGTGCATACGGTAAGTTTTTCAATCGTAAAGCTGCCTTTATCAGCCGTGAATGGTGGCCTGACTTCTGCAACTACCGTCGAAGCGTTTTCCCTTCCCCCGAAGAGGGAAGCATCGAAGAAGCTATTCTTGATGTTTTAAAAACAGAAGGAAGCCTTATCACCCGTGAACTTCGCGCTGCATGTGGCTTCACTGGAACTAAAATGCGAAGCCGATTCGATGCTTATCTCACTCGCCTGGAAATGGGCGGATACATCGTTACACAAGACTTCATCTATCCTCGCGACCGCCACGGACACGAATACGGCTGGGGATGGTCGCTCTTAACCACTCCCGAAGCACTCTTCGGACGAGAAGCTTGCCACCCCAAACGCACCCCACAGGAATCACGCCAACGAATGCTTATCCAGTTAAAAAAAATATTGCCTGAAACTTCACCAAAAGTGTACGACTTCTTATTGAAATAGTTCCCAAAAGTCAAACAAACCAATAAATAGACTACTTCTACAAGAACAATGTCAGCAAAGGAATGGTCAACACCGAAAGCAAAGTTGTAATAAAAGTTCCCTCGGCCATAATAACCTCCCCTTTAGCATATTGAATACAAAACAGTGTTCCATACGAAGCCACAGGCATAGCTGCCAGTACCACATTAATATTGGCAATAGTATTGTCGACATTACAAAGGCGTGATATGTATAAGATGAACAGAGGAATTAGCATCAAACGCAAAGCCGACATAAGGTAAATGGCTACATTACCGAACATCCGACGGACAGGTACCCGAGCTATCGACGACCCTATGATGAGCAAGGCTGCAGGTACGGTTACATTGCCCAATAATACAAAAGGTGTGCTGACAACACGGGGAGGCACCCATCCCGTCAGTACAACAAGGATAGAAAGGTACGAAGCAATCATAGCCGGACAATAAAGAGTATGCCAATTGAAACGCATATTGCCCTGGTCGCCCGAGATAAAAAGGGTGCCAAAAACAAAAATCAGCAAAGTGCTTGGAAAATTAAGGATACTGGCATAGAATACTGCATTCGGTCCGAAAATAGAAGCAACAATAGGATAACCGATAAAACCAACATTACCGAAAGCCAACATAAAGCTATAAATTCCACGGTCGGCCGCCTTGACAGGCAAATAACGAGGAAGCAGAAAAGCCGCACCTATCAACACCACATAAGTGGCAAACCCCACGAGAAGCAAGGGAACGATGAATGTTTTGTCAGGAAGCGTATCGCCCATCACCGATGAAAGTATCAGGCAAGGACACGTTACATTAATAACCAATCCCGAAAGCTTGCGGTCAAAATCCGCATCCATCATCTTCTTTTTACTCAGATAATAGCCGACGACTACCAGTACGAACAAGATAATCATCTGCGTTACTATTGCATCCATAAATCTTTTTACCTCCTAAAAAACTGGCGCAAAGATACAGATTATAGAATTTGGATATTCTACACTCGGGCGGAAAATTGATAGCTAATATACTTTCCTCCTCACACTCACTTTACAGAAAAGTCATTGAACACCAGCCTATCCGTATCGTAACCACGCCGACGGAGTTTGTCAAGAAGTTCTTGAAGTACATTATCTGGTAAAGTCGCCTCACGACTCATAATCCAAAGATACTTATCGCTGCTACTTCCTACCAGCACATAACGATAGTCGGGATCGATGTCGAGCACATAATAATCAGCATAAAACCACAAGAAGAACGATACTTTCAACTTGCCCGGATCAGCAGCATCAGGTTGTTTGGCTTTTCCTTTAATCTCTTTGTACTTGCCGTCTTTATAACCAGCATTCAGCACTTCAATCCGTCCGTTATCAAGCAAGGTATAAGTAGCTGTCACCCGATTCATTCCCTCTTCAAAGCGATGATCATAACGTGCTATCTCGTACCATTTTCCCATAAAACGAGTCACATCGAAAGTCTGCACCGTCCGGTTGTCAATCCCCTTACTTGCAATATCAGAGCCACAACCACTCAATCCTAAGATAGAGCACAAAAGAATCAGAATGTTTTTCATACGCTTTCAAGTTTATTATGTGTAGAGAAGTCAACAAAATCGGTAATGTCACACAGTTGCCACCAGCATGTGCCACTCACTTCTCTCGTTCTACTCTTCCTATTGACAAAGATAAAACATTGCAGACACACCACCAAACAATCAGCCCTTGAATATTACGCAAACTTTACGTAATTTTGCCAACATCTTTTGTTCAGAAAATGAGAATCTACACATGGAATTGTTAGTATACAAAGCATCTGCCGGGTCAGGAAAAACATTCACTTTGGCCGTCGAGTACATCAAACACCTGATAGCAAACCCAAGAGCCTACCGGCAGATTCTGGCTGTGACCTTTACCAACAAGGCCACTACCGAAATGAAGGAACGTATCTTGCAGCAACTGTACGGTATCTGGCAGGCCGACCCCGCATCCGACGCCTACCTGAAGCGTATAGAAGAGGACCTCGCACGCCATCACCAGACAGGCATGTCCAAGCCCTGTACAACCAGCGAATTGAGACAACGCGCCGGTATGGCTTTACAATACATTCTACACGACTATAGCCGCTTCCGCGTAGAAACCATTGACTCCTTTTTCCAGTCCGTCATGCGTAATCTTGCACGCGAGCTGGAACTGAGCCCTAACCTGAATATCGAACTGAACAACAACGAAGTATTGAGCGATGCCGTCGATACCCTTATCGACCAACTCACTCCCACCTCACCCGTATTGGCATGGCTTCTGGCCTACATCGACGAACGTATTGCCGACGACAAACGCTGGAATGTATCTGATGAAATAAAACGATTCGGACGAAACATCTTCGACGAAGGCTACATTGAACGTGGCGAAATGCTGCGCCAGAAATTACGCGATCCGCAAGCCGTCAGACTTTATCGCGACGTACTGCGTGAAATGCTGACAGATGCCCTCGAACAGATGAAAGCCTTCTACGACCAGTTCGTCGGCGAACTCGAAGCCCATGCCCTCACCTCCGACGATCTGAAAGGAGGGACACGAAGCATTGGAAGTTATTTCCGTAAATTGCGCGATGGAAAACTGGCCGACAAAGATGTATTGAACACTACCCTGAAAAATTGCCTCGACGACCCGCAAAACTGGGCATCGAAAACATCGACACGAAAAAAAGACATCATCCATTTGGCCGAAAGCAGTCTGATGCCCCTTTTGCGCGACTCAGAAAGACTACGTCCACAACGCAACCAAACAGTAAACAGTTGCCGCCTCTCTCTGCAACATCTTGACAAACTACAGCTGCTAAACCACATAGATGAACAGGTACGTATCCTTAATAAAGAACAGAACCGTTTTCTGCTGTCCGACACGAATGCCTTGCTGCATCGACTGCTGGGTGAAGGCGACTCATCGTTCGTCTTCGAAAAAATCGGAGCCAGCATACACAATGTAATGATCGATGAATTTCAAGACACCAGTCGGATGCAATGGGACAACTTCCGCATGTTGTTACTTGAAGGCCTCGCACAAGGTGCCGACAGCCTCATCGTGGGCGATGTCAAACAATCCATTTATCGCTGGCGCAACGGCGACTGGAGCATTCTGAATAACCTTGGCAGTTCTACCAACAAAGACTCTTTTGGTTCTAACCGTTTTCCCATTCGTGTGGAAACGCTGAAAACAAACCGTCGAAGCGAAACCAATATCATCCAGTTCAACAACCATTTCTTCACCCAAGCCGTCGATTATCTGAATGCTCTGCACTTGGACGAACTGCACGAAGAATGCCACCCACTGAAGAATGCCTATGCTGATGTCGCCCAAGAATCACCACGCAGCCTGTCGCGCGGCTATGTAAAGGCCAGTTTCCTTGAACCCGACAACGACCACAACTACACTGAACAGACTTTGATTGCATTAGGCAACGAAGTACGTCATTTACTCGATAGCGGTATACTGCTAAACGACATCACCATACTGGTACGTAAAAACAAAAACATTCCTCTCATTGCCGACTATTTCGATCAGGAACTCCACCTGCCTGTCGTCTCTGACGAGGCTTTTCGTCTTGATGCATCCGTAGCTGTCGGCATGCTGATAGATGCCCTGCGCATTCTGCTCGACCCTGATGACAAAATATCGCAAGCCTCGCTTGCGACAAACTACGCTCAATACGTGGCCACCTCCCCGGTTCAATGGCATCAGTTGTTCGCCGAACCGAACTCTGGCATACTGCCCGATGCTTTCTGTGCACACACCGCAGAACTTCGCCTCATGCCTCTATACGAACTGTTAGAAGAACTATACAGTATCCTGCACCTCAACCTCGTCGCAAAGCAAGATGCCTACCTGTTCTCCTTCTTCGATGCCGTGACACAATATCTGCAAGACAATCCTTCGGACATCGGTCACTTCATCCGCCATTGGGAGGACACACTATGTGCCCAGACAATCCCCAGTGGCGAAGTGGATGGCATACGTATCCTCTCTATTCACAAATCGAAAGGACTTGAATTCCACACCGTGCTCATCCCATTCTGCGACTGGAAACTGGAAAACGAAACCAACAACCAGCTTGTCTGGTGCCAAGCGCCTTCTGCCCCCTACAATGCACTTGACTTGGTTCCCGTTACCTACAGTCCTCTCATGGCTGAATCTGTTTACCGTTCCGACTATCTGGATGAACGCCTTCAGTTATGGGTCGACAACCTGAATCTGTTATACGTAGCTTTCACCCGCCCCGAAAAAAACCTCATCGTATGGAGCAAAAAGGACCAGCGTGGCACTGTAGCCGAATTGCTGGCCAACGCACTTCCTTCCGTAGCCAAATCCATCGAAGGAAGCCTGTGGGACGAAGAATTTGCCACGTTCAAAAGCGGTTCTCTATGTCCTTCGACCCTATCCGGACAGGAAAATAAGACTTCTGCCAACAAGTTGGCTTTCAGCCCCCATAAACAACCGGTACGTATGGAAAGCCTAAAGCACGACATCGAATTCAGACAATCCAACCGCTCAGCCGATTTCATTGCCGGTATCGATGAAGAAGAATCTGCACAACGTTTCATCAACCGCGGACGCCTGCTTCACACCCTTTTCTCGGCCATCGAAACCGAAGCCGACATTGACAATGCAGTCTCACACCTTGTAGCCGAAGGTATCATCGGTCACCAAACAACCGCAGACGAAATCAGAGAGCTTACCAGACGTGCCTTCTCCCTACCCGAAGTCAAACAATGGTATTCGGGAGAATGGCGCCTGTTCAACGAGTGCGACATCATCTGGCTTGACAACGGAAAACTGCTTAACCGCCGTCCCGACCGTGTAATGATGAAAGGAGATGATATCGTGGTTGTCGATTTTAAGTTCGGCAAGCCTAGTAAACGATATAACCGACAGGTTCAAGACTACATGCGCCTGCTGGTACGTATGGGCTACACTGCCTCTCACATAAACGGTTACTTGTGGTATGTAGACATGCAACAAGTAGAAAAGGTAGATTTCGAGAAACAAGAAAAAACAAAAAACGAATAAAATAAAAATTCAGCAAAATGCAAACTTTCCTCCAACTGGTAGCCCACGACCTTTATCATAAGATAGGTAATGACCTGTCACGCACAGCCATTGTCTTCCCCAACAAACGTGCCAGCCTTTTCTTCAACGAATATCTGGCAGCCGAAGCCGACCGCCCCATCTGGTCGCCTTCGTATGTCAGCATCAGCGAATTATTCGGTCAGCTATCCCCCCTGAAACTTGGTGACCCCATTCGCTTGGTATGCGAACTCTACAACATATTCGTCCAAGAAACCCATAGCGACGAAACCCTCGACGACTTCTATTTTTGGGGTGAATTATTGATCAGCGATTTCGATGATGTCGACAAGAACCTTGTAGATGCCGATCGCCTTTTCACCAACTTGCAAGACCTGAAAAATCTGATGGACGACTATAGCTTCCTCGATCACGAACAGGAAGAAGCCATCCGCCAATTCTTTCAGAACTTCTCTATCGAAAAACGTACGCTGCTGAAAGAACGTTTCATCTCCCTTTGGGACAAACTGAACGATATTTACCATCATTATCGCGACAGCCTGACCCAACTGGGCATTGCTTACGAAGGAATGATGTATCGCAACGTACTCGAACAACTTACAGCCGACTTCAATGCCGGTATTCCTCTGCTTCCCCGCTACGATCGTTATGTCTTCGTAGGCTTCAACGTATTAAATAAGGTAGAGAAAGCCTTCTTCTCCCTTCTGCAAGAGGCTGGCAAAGCTCTTTTCTACTGGGATTACGACATCTTCTACACCCGTCTGCCTCATGAACAGCAGCCACCCTATACACACGAAGCAGGTGAATTCATCTTGCAAAACCTCAAGATTTTTCCCAATCAGTTACCCGAATCGGTTTTCGACACCTTGCGGAGCAACAAAAAAATACAGTATATCTCCTCTCCTACCGAGAATGCACAGGCACGCTTCATTCCTCAATGGGGTCAAAGCATTGACACTACAAAGAACCTGAAAGAAAACGCCATTGTTCTTTGTAATGAAGCCCTTCTCTTGCCAGTGCTTCACTCGCTCCCGGCAGACATTAAAGACGTCAACGTCACCATGGGATTTCCACTGGCACAAACACCTGTGTACAACTTCATCAACGCCCTTGTCGAACTGCAAACCTCCGGCTATCGCACCGATACGGGCCGCTACACCTACGAAGCTGTGCTTAACGTGTTGAAGCATCCCTACACCCGTCAGTTATCCCCTTCGGCTCCGGCACTCGAATTGTCGCTTACACGCAACAACCGTTTCTATCCTCTTCCTTCCGAACTTAAACAAGATGCTTTTTTGGAGAAGGTATTCACCCCACAAAACGGCATTCAGGCTTTGTGCACCTACCTCATTGACATGATACAGGAAGTAGCTGTTCTCTACCGCCACGAAGACGATTCGTCCGACTTATACAACCAGCTCTACCGCGAATCGCTGTTCAAAGGTTATACTCTTATCAATCGTCTGCTCAGCCTGATCGAAGATGGGGTATTGACTTTACGTCTCGACACCCTGAAACGGTTGCTCAACCGCCTGCTGGTTTCGGCCAACATCCCTTTTCATGGCGAACCTGCCATCGGACTTCAGGTCATGGGAGTACTTGAAACACGTAACCTAGATTTCAAGAACCTGCTTATCCTCTCACTGAACGAAGGCAAGTTGCCCAAAGCCGAAGGCGAATCATCCTTCATCCCCTACAATCTGCGCAAAGCTTTCGGCATGACTACCATCGAACACAAGAATGCTGTCTACGCTTACTATTTTTATCGACTCATTCAACGTGCCGAAAATATCACCCTGCTCTACAATACTTCTTCCGACGGGCTGAACCGGGGAGAAATGTCACGTTTCATGTTGCAGTTTCTCATCGAATCGCCTCATACTGTTACCCACAGTTACCTCGAAGCAGCTCAATCACCTAAGCAAGGTCGCACCATCCAAATTGATAAAACCGATGAAGTAATACGTACAATGTACGCCACCTACAACAGCCGTCTCCACCCCGAGCGTCTGCTATCCCCCTCGGCTTTGAACTCTTATCTGGACTGCCGACTGAAGTTTTACTTCCGTTACATAGCCGGCCTTAAAGCACCTGATGAAGTCAATGCCGAAATCAATTCAGCTCTGTTTGGAACTATTTTCCACCGTTCTGCCGAACTGGTATATACCGACCTTACCAGCCACCAGAAGGAAATACATAAAACAGATCTCGAACAATTACTCAAAGACGACGCACGACTGCAAGAGTACGTCAACCGAGCTTTTAAAGAAGAGTTTTTCCATGTACCTCCTCAGGAAAAACCTGAATACAATGGAAGCCAACTCATCCACGCACGGGTCATTGTTTCCTATCTGAAACAACTGCTCAGAAACGACTTGCAATATGCCCCCTTCAGCATGGAAGCTATGGAAAAGACAGTAAAAGAAAGTATCGAGATTGACACCTCCGAAGGAAAACTATCAGTAAACATTGGTGGCACCATTGACCGTATGGATAGCAAGGATGGTACTTTGCGCATTGTTGACTACAAAACAGGAGGCTTACCTAAGACACCTGAGAACATTGGACAGCTTTTCACCCCTTCTGAGAATCGCCCAGGTTACATTTTCCAGACCTTCTTGTATGCCGCCATCATGTGCCGCAAACAATCCCTAAAAGTAGCACCCGCCCTTCTCTATATCCACAAGGCTGCTTCCGACACCTATTCGCCGGTTATTGAGATAGGTGCTCCGCGTCAGCCCAAAATTCCAGTACTCAACTTTGCCCTTTACGAAGACGACTTCCGCGAACATTTACAAGCCTTGCTGAACGAGATATTCAATCCGCAAGAACCTTTTACCCAAACTGATGACACGAAAAAATGCGAATATTGCGATTTTCATAAATTATGCTGGGGATAAGTTTAATTGTAGAATACAAAGCATAATGCCACCTATATGGCTTTTTACATCCAATTAAAAAACTTATTTAATATATTAAAATAACAATATGAAATTAAAAAGCACAAATACCCTTTCAGTTTAACACATTTAATTACTAAATCATCAACTAATCGTAACTATTTAAACAATTGCTTTAATTTTATTACAAACAAGATTATTGAAAATTTACCATTTTGAAATTAATATCATATATTTGCCATGCATTTTGACACAAATAATAGGTATTACAGGAAATAAAGTTAATCAAGATGGTAAAACAAGAACTTTTTAACAACAAAACAAAGGAAAAGAGAGGACTATACGATCCGGCTTACGAACACGATGCATGTGGTGTAGGAATGATTGTAAACATCCACGGAAACAAAAGCCACGAATTGGTTGAATCGGCTCTGAAAGTGCTTGAAAACATGCGCCATCGCGGTGCTGAAGGTGCTGACAACAAGACTGGCGACGGGGCAGGTATCATGTTGCAGATCCCCCATGAGTTCATCTTACTACAGGGAATTCCCGTGCCCGAAAAAGGCCGATACGGAACAGGTATTCTGTTTCTTCCCAAAGATAAAAAAGATCAGGAAGCTATTCTTAGCATCATCATTGAAGAGATTGAGAAAGATGGACTCACATTGATGCACCTGAGAAACGTACCCACATGTCCCGAAATTTTAGGGGAAGCAGCACTGACTGCTGAACCGGACATCAAACAAATCTTTATTACCGGATTCACCGACAGCCAGACAGCCGAAAGAAAACTATATATTATAAGGAAAAGAATAGAAAACCGCATAAGAAGGTCGGACATTCCTACCCGAAACGACTTCTACGTATGTTCGCTATCGACCCAGAACATTGTCTACAAAGGCATGTTATCGTCTATGCAATTAAGAGGGTACTTTCCTGACTTGACCAACAGTTACTTCACCAGTGGTCTGGCTTTGGTTCATAGCCGGTTCAGTACTAATACTTTCCCCACTTGGGGACTCGCCCAGCCTTTCCGCTTGCTGGCACACAACGGCGAAATAAACACCATCCGAGGAAACCGCGGATGGATGGAAGCCCGCGAATCGGTATTGTCCACCCCCACATTGGGAGACATACGCGAAATACGTCCCATCGTACAACCAGGTATGAGCGACTCGGCCTCGTTGGACAATGTGCTTGAATTCCTAGTCATGTCCGGTATGAGTCTGCCTCATGCTATGGCCATGCTCGTACCCGAATCTTTCAATGAAAAGAATCCTATCAGCGAAGACCTGAAAGCTTTCTACGAATACCACTCCATCTTGATGGAACCATGGGACGGTCCTGCCGCTCTGCTCTTCAGCGACGGTAGATATGCTGGTGGTATGCTCGACCGAAACGGTCTCCGTCCTGCACGCTACCTCATTACAAAAAATGACACGATGGTAGTAGCCAGCGAAGTAGGTGTAATGGATTTTGAGCCAGGCGACATAAAAGAAAAAGGACGCCTTCAACCCGGAAAAATCCTGTTGGTTGACACACAGGAAGGACGTATCTACTATGATGACGAACTGAAGCGCCAACTGGCTGAAGCCAAGCCTTATCGCGCATGGCTTGCCACCAACCGAATCGAATTGGACGAACTGAAAAGCGGAAGAAAAGTTGCACATAGTGTACCTCATTATAGCGACATGCTCCACATCTTTGGATATACCCGCGAAGATATCGAAAAAATTATTCAGCCCATGGCCGAAAATGGTGCCGAGCCCGTAAGTGCCATGGGTAACGATACACCATTGGCTGTATTGAGTGATCGCCCACAATTGCTGTTCAACTATTTCCGCCAGCAATTCGCTCAAGTCACCAATCCGCCTATCGACCCAATCCGCGAAGAATTGGTCATGTCGCTCACCGAATACATCGGAGCTGTGGGAATGAACATCCTGACTCCTAATGCCGAACACTGCAAAATGGTAAGGTTGAACCACCCCATATTGACCAATACGCAACTTGATTTGCTTTGCAACATTCGCTACAAAGGATTTAAAACAGTAAAGCTTCCTATGCTCTACGATACTTCCAAAGGAAGAAACGGTTTGCAAGAAGCCATTGCCTCGTTGTGTAAGCAAGCAGAAGAAAGTGTCAATGAAGGAGTTAACTATATTGTTCTGACCGACCGTGAGGCAAACGACGCACATGCCCCCATCCCTTCACTCCTGGCCGTCAGTGCTGTACATCATTACCTGATTTCTGTAGGCAAACGTGTACAGACAGCCCTTGTAGTAGAAAGTGGTGAAATACGTGAAGTTATGCATGCAGCCCTGCTGCTCGGATTCGGAGCCAGTGCTCTGAACCCCTATATGGCTTTTGCTGTACTCGACCAATTGGTGGCCGACAAAGACATCCAGCTAGATTATGCCACAGCCGAGAAAAACTACATCAAAGCCGTATGCAAAGGCTTGTTCAAAGTGATGAGTAAGATGGGTATCAGTACCATCCGTTCTTATCGCGGTGCAAAAATATTCGAAGCTGTAGGGTTGAGTCAGGAATTGAGCGATGCCTACTTCGGTGGACTGAAATCATGCATAGGTGGTATCGGTTTGGAAGAAATTGTCAAATTCAGATTCAGAAATCCCCATCCTCAAATAGAGGGCTCGCATGCCGAAAGCGAAGATACGACAAAAGCCGGTAAAGAACTTCTGCCCAACGCAGGTATCTACGCCTTCCGTAAAGATGGCGAAAAACATGCATGGAATCCCGAAACCATAGCTACCCTGCAATTGGCTACACGTACGGGAAGTTACAAGAAGTTCAAAGAATTTACTCGCTTGGTAGATGAAAAAGAACAGCCTATCTTCTTGCGCGATTTCCTGGATTTCCGACATAATCCCATCGACATTAACCGTGTAGAGCCTGTCGAATCCATCGTGCGAAGATTTGTCACCGGAGCCATGTCGTTCGGTGCCATCAGCCAGGAAGCCCACGAGGCCATTGCCATTGCCATGAACCGTCTGCACGGACGCAGCAATACCGGCGAAGGAGGAGAAGACAGCTCACGCTTCGACAACGAAACCAGAAGTGCCATCAAGCAGGTAGCTTCCGGACGTTTTGGCGTGACAACCGAATACTTGGTCAATGCTGACGAAATCCAAATCAAAGTGGCCCAAGGTGCCAAGCCTGGTGAGGGCGGACAATTGCCAGGATTCAAGGTAGATGAAGTCATAGCACGCACTCGTCACTCCATCCCGGGCATCTCGCTCATCTCGCCTCCACCTCATCACGACATCTACTCTATCGAGGATTTGGCACAACTGATTTTCGACCTGAAGAACGTGAACCCGCACGCCAAAATCAGTGTCAAGCTGGTTGCTGAAAGCGGTGTAGGAACCATCGCTGCCGGTGTGGCAAAAGCCAAGGCCGACTTAATCGTCATCTCTGGAGCCGAAGGAGGCACGGGAGCATCACCGGCATCAAGCATCCGGTATGCAGGTATCTCGCCCGAAATCGGATTGAGCGAAACGCAACAGACGCTGGTATTGAACGGTCTGCGCGGACAAGTCCTCCTGCAAGTAGACGGACAATTGAAGACTGGACGTGACATCGTACTGATGGCTATGCTCGGTGCCGAAGAATATGGATTCGCCACTGCCGCCCTGATCGTACTGGGGTGCGTGATGATGCGTAAATGTAATCAGAACACATGTCCCGTAGGTGTAGCCACCCAGGATGCCGAACTTCGCAAACGCTTCAGAGGACGAAGCGAATACCTGGTGAACTATTTCACTTTCCTGGCACAAGAAGTACGCGAGTATTTGGCCGAAATCGGAGTCGAAAGAATGGACGACATCATCGGACGGACGGATCTCATCATCCGAAGTAAACGCGATTACAAGAACCCCAAGCATGCCTTGCTCGACTTCTCGCAATTGCTTACCCGTGTAGAGAACGGAGCTGCTATACGCCACGTCACCGACCAACAACACGGCATCGACCACGTAAAGGATGTAGAAATCCTCCACGCTGCTGCCGAAACATTGGAGAACCAGAAAGAAATCTCCTTAGAATATACCATTGCCAACACCGATCGTGCCTGTGGTGCCATGTTGTCGGGAGCCATCGCCCAAAAGTATGGTGCTAAAGGACTTCCGGAGCATACCCTGAATGTAAAGTTCAAAGGTTCTGCCGGACAAAGTTTCGGAGCCTTCTTGGTACCAGGTGTCAACTTCAAGTTGGAAGGCGAAGCCAACGACTATTTGGGCAAAGGACTCAGCGGTGGACGCATTGCCGTATTGCCTCCTGTTCGAAGCAACTTCGAAGCCGAAAAGAACACAATTGCCGGAAACACTCTGCTATACGGTGCAACCAGCGGAGAAGTATACATCAACGGATGTGTGGGCGAGCGATTTGCCGTACGTAACTCGGGAGCCATTGCTGTAGTCGAAGGTGTAGGTGATCACTGCTGCGAATACATGACCGGCGGACGTGTCGTTGTACTGGGTAAAACCGGACGAAACTTTGCTGCAGGTATGAGTGGAGGCGTAGCCTATGTATGGAATAAAGAAGGAAATTTCGACTATTTCTGTAACATGGAAATGGTAGAACTCTCGTTAATCGAAGAAGCATCGTACAGAAAAGAGTTGCACGAACTCATCCGGCAACATTATCTGTATACCGGTTCGAAACTGGCACGCGTCATGCTCGACGACTGGACACACTACGTCGACCAGTTCATCCAAGTAGTACCTATCGAATACAAAAAGGTATTGCAGGAAGAGCAAATGCGCAAGTTGCAACAGAAGATTGCCGACATGCAGAGAGACTATTAAACGATAAAGGAACAAAAGAAGCAAAACTTCCTTCCCAGACATGAAACCATCGTCTTTAATATCTAATGAAGCGAAGCGGAAAGATAACTTCTTTAACTCCTAATGAAGTGAACTTCATAAACTAATGACAACATGGGAACCTCAAAAGCATTTTTAAATATACCCCGCCAGGAAGCGGGTTACAGACCGATAGAAGAAAGAATCACCGACTTCAGCCAGGTAGAGCAAACCCTGAACAGCCACGACCGTAAACTTCAGGCCAGCCGGTGTATGGATTGTGGCGTACCTTTCTGCCACTGGGCATGCCCGCTGGGCAACAAAGACCCGGAGTTTCAGGCTGCTCTCAGCAAGGGAAAATGGGAAATGGCTTACAGAATATTATCGCAAACCAACGACTTTCCGGAGTTCACCGGCCGAATATGCCCTGCGTTGTGCGAGAAGTCGTGTGTATTAAAACTGTCATTCGATGCTCCTGTCACTATCCGCGAAAACGAAGCAGCCATAGCCGAAGCCGCCTTCCGCGAAGGCTACATCCGTCCGCTGAAACCGGTAAGAAACGGTAAGAAAGTGGCAGTCATCGGTGCAGGCCCTGCCGGACTAAGCACAGCTGTCAAACTTAACGCCCAAGGATTCGAAGTCACTATCTTCGACAAGAATCCAATGCCGGGAGGACTGCTGCGATACGGCATCCCCAACTTCAAGCTTCCTAAAGAAATCATCGACCGACGCATGAAGCTTCTCAAGGAAGAAGGCATCCACATGGAAATGGGAGTAACCGTTGATGTAGAAAAGCTTCCGGAAGGATTCGATGCCTATGCATTGTGCACCGGTACTCCCGAAGCCCGCGACCTTAACATTCCCGGACGAGACCTGAAAGGTATCTACTTCGCACTCGACATGCTGGCACAGCAGAATCGGATATTGGACGGAGAAACCTTCCCGAAAGAACAACTGGTGAACGCTCATGGTAAGAAAGTGCTCGTTATAGGTGGCGGAGACACTGGAAGCGACTGTATCGGCACCAGTATCCGACAAGGAGCCGTAAGCGTCACTCAGATCGAAATCATGCCCCAGCCGCCCGTAGGATACAATCCGGCCACTCCTTGGCCCCAATGGCCTGTCGTGCTGAAAACAACTTCCAGTCACGAAGAAGGCTGTATCCGGCGGTGGAGTCTGAATTCGAACAAATTCATTGGACGGAACGGTCGTGTAACCGGTGTCGAAGTAGAAGAAGTAGAATGGATTCCGGCTGCCGACGGCGGACGTCCCACAATGAAGCCTACCGGTAAAAAAGAAATTATCGAAGCTGATATGGTACTTCTGGCCATGGGTTTCCTGAAACCCAAACATCCGGAGCTTCCGTCCAATGTTGTGATAGTCGGCGATGCCGCCACAGGAGCCTCGCTCGTCGTAAAATGCCTTGCTGCCGGACGCCGTGCTGCTAAAGACATCGAACAGATGTTATCCGATAAGGAGAAATAAGTTTATCACTAACCTTCAACAAAAAACGTAAATATTATGTGTGGAATAGCCTGCATCTTCAATATTAAACATCAAACGCCAGAACTGAGACAAAAGGCTCTCACCATGGCGAAACGCATACGCCACCGCGGTCCCGACTGGAGCGGAATCTATTGCGGCGGATCGGCCATACTGGCACACGAGCGACTCTCCATCGTCGATCCTCAGAGTGGAGGACAGCCGCTCTTCTCACCCGACCGCAAACAGATTCTGGCTGTAAACGGCGAAATCTATAATCATCGCGACATCCGGCGCGACTTCGCTGGCGACTATGAATTTCAGACTGGTAGCGATTGCGAAGTTATCCTTGCCCTATATCGCCGTTACGGAAAGGACTTCATCGAGCGGCTAAGCGGTATCTTTGCTTTCGCCCTTTACGACGAAGAACGCGACGAATTCCTCATTGCCCGCGACCCCATTGGTGTTATACCTCTTTATATAGGTAAAGACAAGGATGGTACCGTCTATTGTGCCAGCGAACTGAAAGCTCTGGAAGGCATGTGCGACGAATACGAACCATTCTTGCCCGGCCACTACTATTGGAGCCGCGAAGGAGAAATGCGCCCTTGGTACAAACGCGAATGGACTGAATACGATGCAGTCAAAGACAACTATACCGATAAAGCAGATAACGAGACACGCACTTCTGCCGCCTCGGCCTGCGATCCCGAAGCATATCACATGCAAGTATCAGCCATACGTACTGCCCTTGAAGATGCCGTTCGCCGCCAGCTGATGAGTGATGTTCCTTACGGAGTACTGCTATCAGGTGGTCTTGATTCTTCCGTCATCTCAGCTGTAGCCAAACTTTATGCCGCCAAGCGTGTGGAAACAGACAGCACCCAGGCAGCCTGGTGGCCGCAACTGCATTCCTTTGCCGTCGGACTGAAAGGAGCTCCCGATTTGGAAAAGGCACGCCTCGTGGCCGAACATATCGGAACCGTACACCACGAAATCAACTATACCATTCAGGAAGGACTGGATGCCATCCGCGATGTTATCTACTACATCGAGACATACGATGTGACTACCGTACGTGCCTCTACTCCGATGTACCTGCTGGCCCGGGTCATCAAGTCGATGGGTATCAAAATGGTACTGAGTGGTGAAGGAGCCGACGAAGTTTTCGGAGGCTACCTCTACTTCCACAAAGCTCCTACTCCACAGGCCTTCCACGAAGAGACGGTACGCAAACTCTCCAAACTCTATATGTACGACTGCCTTCGTGCCAACAAATCCCTCTCGGCATGGGGAGTAGAAGGACGCGTGCCATTTCTCGACAAAGAGTTCCTCGATGTAGCCATGCGTATTAACCCTGCCGTAAAGATGTGCCCGGGTCATACCATCGAAAAGAAAATGGTGCGCGACGCATTTGCCTCACTCCTGCCCGACAGTGTAGCCTGGCGACAGAAAGAACAGTTCTCAGACGGTGTAGGCTATTCCTGGATAGACACTTTGAAAGCCATAACCGCTTCTGCCGTAAGCGACGAACAAATGGCACATGCTGCCGAGCGTTTCCCTATCAATCCGCCACAAAACAAGGAAGAATACTATTATCGCAGTATTTTCGAAGAACATTTCCCCAGTGAATCGGCAGCCCGCTCGGTACCCAGTATACCCAGCGTAGCATGTTCGACCGCCGAGGCTCTGGCTTGGGATGCTAGCTTCAAGAATCTGAACGACCCCAGCGGCCGTGCAGTTGCCGGAGTTCACGAACAGGCATATTGATAAATCTCTCCATCGTAAATCTTAAAAAGAACCGTATCTTTCCTTAGTATAGGATAAAGATATGGTTCTTTTGCATTTTTATAGTATGCAAACGTTATCCTTACAACCAATAAACTGTCTCACAATGTAGTTAATCACCTACTATCACATAATCCGAAACTTTTATCAATAGGACCAAGATACATAAAAAGGCTCTCCTCTATTCTGAAGTATTCCAGAAGTCATACTTTCAGATTGTAGAAATATATCCCCTATAATATTCCAATCTGAAACCTAAATACACAATATCTATTCATCTTGAAAGTAAAAGCTAAAATATTTAGAAAAAAGACAGGGTTATAAATATAAAACAATCAAAACGTCGTATATTTGCATTGAAATAAAACAAAAAGATATACTAATCAATTATTAAAAGACAAAATGACAAGAGTAGTTAGATTTACTAAAATGCACGGAGCTGGAAACGACTACATCTATGTAGACACCCAACGTTACCCTATCGAGCATCCGGAAACACTTGCCATCAAATGGAGTGCTCCGCATACGGGAATAGGCAGCGACGGACTGGTGTTGATCGGATCATCGGAAAAAGGAGATTTCAGCATGCGCATCTTCAATGCCGACGGCTCAGAAGCCAAAATGTGCGGAAATGCCAGCCGATGCATAGGTAAATACCTCTACGAACATGGACTGACCCACAAACAAGAAATCAGACTTGAAACCTTGTCGGGCATTAAAATCCTGCAACTACATGTCAAGGACGGCAGCGTAAATTCCGTTACTGTAGACATGGGGAAACCTGCCGACGAACCGGTCGACTACGACGGACAAGGAGCCAAACCGATGAAGGAACGTCCTATAGTTGCCGGAGGAAAACTATGGATCGGCACCACCGTATCAATGGGAAACCCACATCTGGTGATCTTCGTAGAAGACCTTAACGAAATAGATATAGAAGATGCCGGACCGAAACTGGAAAATCATCCCTTATTCCCCGGACGAATCAATGTAGAATTTGCCCAAATTCTGGAAGACGGAAAAATCAGAATGAGAGTATGGGAACGCGGTTCGGGCATTACTCAGGCTTGTGGTACAGGTGCATGTGCTACCGCCGTAGCCGCTTGTATCACCGGACGTTGCGGAACAAAATCGGACATCATCATGGACGGAGGAACCCTTACTATTGAATGGAATCAAGAAACCCGACATGTACTGATGACAGGAGAAGCGACCCAAGTCTTCGAAGGAGAAATTAATATAGAAGATTGAGAAACAAAACGAGCTTTGCTCGTTCATTCAATTGACAGAAACTTAATTCAACTAACCAAATAAAAAAGATTATGGCTTTAATAAACGAACATTTCTTAAAATTACCTGGTAGTTACTTATTTTCAGATATAGCTAAAAAGGTAAACACATTCAGGATAACACATCCCAAACAAGATGTCATCCGTCTGGGCATCGGAGACGTTACCCGTCCACTGCCGCAGGCTTGCATCGAAGCCATGCATAAGGCAGTGGACGAGATGGCCAGCGAAAAAACGTTCCGCGGATACGGACCGGAGCAAGGATACGACTTCCTGATCGAAGCTATTCTTAAAAATGACTTTGCCTCCCGAGGAGTCCATCTGTCACCGGCCGAAATCTTCATTAACGACGGTGCAAAAAGCGATACCGGAAACATCGGCGAACTACTACGTTGGGACAACAGCATGGGGATTACCGACCCAGTATATCCGGTATACGTAGACAGTAACATCATGTGCGGACGTGCAGGAGTATTGGAAGAAGGAGGCCACTGGAGCAATGTCACCTATCTTCCCTGTACCGAAGAGAACGGATTCATTCCGCAAATCCCCGACCGACGCATCGACCTCATTTACTTATGTTACCCCAACAATCCGACCGGTACTACACTGACCAAAACGGAACTGAAAAAATGGGTAGACTATGCGCTGGACAACGACACCCTGATCGTATTTGATGCAGCCTACGAAGCCTTCATCCGCGAAGACGACGTGCCCCACTCCATCTACGAAATAAAGGGAGCCAAAAAATGTGCCATCGAGATACGAAGTTTTTCGAAAACCGCCGGTTTTACCGGGGTACGCTGCGGCTACACCGTAGTGCCCAAAGAACTGACTGCCGCCACTCTGACTGGCGACCGCGTAGCCTTGAACAAGCTATGGAACCGCCGCCAGTGCACCAAGTTCAACGGCACAAGCTACATAACCCAACGGGCTGCAGAAGCCATCTATACCCCCGAAGGCAAACAACAGGTAAAAGCCAACATCGACTATTACATGGAAAATGCCCGAAATCTGAAAGAAGGGCTCGAAGCTGCCGGATTAAAGGTATACGGTGGTGTTAACGCTCCCTACATCTGGCTGAAGACACCTCAGGGAATCAGTTCCTGGAAATTCTTCGAACAAATGCTCTACGAAGCCAATGTAGTAGGCACTCCAGGAGTAGGCTTCGGCCCCAGCGGAGAAGGATATATACGGTTGACAGCCTTTGGCAAACACGAAGACTGTACAGAAGCGCTGAAGCGCATCAGGAAGTGGCTGGCATAAAAAAGAATTTCTTTTTTACTCACTTTAAATAGTTTTAATAGGTATGAAAACAGGAAGATTGAAATCAGGAGTAATAGCCATCGCGCTATTATCTACAGCTTTCGGAGCAAAAGCACAGGACAAAGTAGAAGCATCGGTCGGTGCCGACCTCGTAAGTGGTTACATCTGGCGCGGACAGGACTTGGGAGGCGTCAGCATACAGCCCGGCGTATCATTGTCCTACAAAGGTTTTTCACTGGCTGCATGGGCCTCGGTAGGCCTGGAAAGCTCCGATACAAAAGAAATGGACCTGACTTTAGGATACTCAACAGGAGGGTTCAGCGTATCGGTTACAGACTACTGGTTCAATAGCGGAAATGGTTACTTGCACTACGGTGCACACAGCACGGCACACGTGTTCGAAGCACAGGTTGGATATGACTTCGGCCCGTTGGCGGTTAACTGGTATACCAATTTCGCAGGTGCCGACTACGCGAAGTACGATGGCAGTCGCGCCTATTCTTCCTACATTTCGGTAGCAGCACCTTTCAAACTTGGCGGACTGGACTGGAGCGCAGAGATCGGTGCTACTCCATGGGAAACAGCTTTCTACAATAAGACAGGCAACTGCCCGGGGGCAAACGGTTTCACCGTATGCAACATCAGCCTGGAAGCAAGCAAGGCAATCCGGATCACCGATAGTTTTTCGCTTCCTTTGTTTGCCAAAGCCATCTGGAATCCACGTACCGAAGGGGCCTACTTCGTAGCCGGAATAAGTTTCTAACACAATCATAAATAGTTTAAGGTATGAAAAAGATTGAAGCTATCATCCGCAAGACCAAATTCGAGGAAGTGAAGGACGCACTGCTCGAAGCGGATATCGAATGGTTCTCCTACTACGATGTCAGGGGAATAGGAAAGTCCAGAGAAGCCCGTATCTACCGTGGTGTCATGTACGACACCAGTTCTATCGAACGTATTCTTATCTCGATTGTAGTGCGTGACAAAAATGCCGAGAAGACTGTACAAGCCATCCTGAAAGCAGCTCAAACGGGCGAGATAGGCGACGGACGTATCTTCGTCATTCCCATCGAAGATGCCATACGCATACGTACTGCCGAACGAGGCGACATTGCCCTCTACAACGCCGAACAGGAAAAATAGCACGCAACTCACAAACCACACAAAGACCAATTACAACAAATACAACTAAAGTAAAAAGATTATGGATACAACAACTGATACACTGGCGCAACTGGTTTCGGGCGTCAACACCGTATGGATGCTATTGGCAGCCATGCTGGTATTCTTCATGCAACCGGGTTTTGCATTGGTAGAGGCTGGATTCACTCGTACAAAAAACACAGCCAACATCCTGATGAAGAACTTTGTGGATTTCATGGTAGGTTCACTCCTTTATTGGCTGGTAGGTTTTGGCATTATGTTCGGACTGGGCGATTTCTTCGGTACGCCCCACTTCATGAGCTTGCTGTTCGACAGCAACGGTCTGCCCGATCCTGCCTCACTCCCTACCGAAGGCTTCCTCGTATTCCAGACCGTATTCTGTGCCACTTCGGCCACCATCGTTTCGGGTGCCATGGCCGAACGTACTAAATTCTCCATGTATTTGGTTTATACTATCTTCATCAGTGTACTGATCTATCCGGTATCGGGCCACTGGACATGGGGTGGCGGCTGGCTGATGAACGGCGATGAAGGTTCGTTCATGATGAATACGTTCGGAACTACTTTCCACGATTTTGCTGGTTCTACAATTGTACACTCCGTAGGTGGCTGGATTGCTTTGGTCGGAGCAGCTATCCTGGGCCCGCGCCTTGGCAAATACGGAAAGGACGGGAAGTCGAAAGCCATTCCCGGTCACAACTTGACCATCGCCGCCTTGGGGGTATTCATCCTGTGGTTTGGCTGGTTCGGATTCAACCCCGGCTCACAATTGGCTGCCGCTACAACCGACGATCAGGTAGCCATCTCACTGGTATTCCTCAACACCAACCTGGCAGCCTGTGCCGGTGGTTTCATGGCACTGCTGGTAAGCTGGTTCAAATATGGTAAACCGTCACTCTCACTTACCCTCAACGGTATCTTGGCCGGCTTGGTAGGTGTAACAGCCGGATGCGATGCCGTATCGCCACTGGGAGCCGTTATCATCGGAGTCATCTGCGGAACTTTGATGATCTATTCGGTAGAGTTCATCGACCGCGTACTGAAGATTGACGACCCCGTAGGAGCCAGCTCCGTACACGGCGTATGCGGATTCACCGGAACCATACTTACCGGACTGTTGTCTACCAGCGAAGGTCTGTTCTACGGTGCAGGCTGGGGATTCTTCGGAGCACAGGTATTCGGTGCAGTAATTGTAGGTGGTTGGGCAGCCATCATGGGCTTCATCATCTTCAAGGTGCTCGACAAGATTCATGGTCTGCGCGTACCGGCACGTATCGAAGAAGAAGGACTCGACATCTACGAACACGGAGAGTCGGCCTATAACTGATAGCTTAATCCCGGGCGGGCTTGGCCGCCTTCCCGGGAACCAGATAAAAAAAGAAAATCTTTATTCTAACACATCATTTTTAAACCAACAAATTACAAAGGTATTATGTCAAAACTGAGATTCAGAGTAGTCGAAACGGCGTTCAAGAAGAAACCCGTTGCAGTGGCAATCCCCGAGGAACGACCTTCGGAATATTTTGCCAAGTATGTTTTCAACAAGGAAAAGATGTTCAGGTATCTGCCCAGCAAGGTATACGCAAAGTTGATCGACGTAATCGACAACGGTGCTCCGCTGGATCGCAGCATTGCCGACGAGGTAGCTGCAGGAATGAAAAAATGGGCTCTTGAAATGGGAGCCACCCACTACACTCACTGGTTCCATCCGCTGACCGAAGGTACGGCCGAAAAGCACGATGCCTTCATCGAACACGACGGAAAAGGAGGCATGATGGAAGAGTTTACCGGCAAACTGCTGGTTCAGCAGGAACCGGACGCTTCGAGCTTCCCCAACGGTGGAATCCGTAATACGTTCGAGGCACGCGGCTACTCGGCATGGGACCCGTCGTCACCCGCTTTCATCGTAGACGACACTCTGTGTATTCCGACTATCTTTATCGCCTACACCGGCGAATCGCTCGACTATAAGGCACCGTTGCTGAAGGCGCTGCGTGCCGTTGACAAGGCTGCCGTAGAGGTATGCCACTACTTCAACCCCGACGTCAAGAAAGTATATGCCTATCTGGGCTGGGAACAGGAATATTTCCTGGTTGACGAAGGTTTGTATGCTGCCCGCCCCGACTTGCTGATGACCGGACGTACACTGACCGGACACGACTCGGCCAAGAACCAGCAGCTGGAAGACCATTACTTCGGTGCCATTCCGCCCCGTGTGGCAGCCTTCATGAAGGAACTGGAGATCGAAGCGCTGAAACTGGGTATCCCCGTAAAGACACGTCACAACGAAGTGGCTCCCAACCAGTTCGAGCTGGCTCCTATCTTCGAGGAGTGCAATCTGGCTGTCGACCACAACATGCTTATCATGGCACTGATGCGTAAGATAGCACGCAACCACGGCTTCCGCGTACTGCTGCACGAAAAACCGTTCAAGGGAGTAAACGGAAGCGGCAAGCACAACAACTGGTCGTTGGGTACCGATACCGGCATTCTGCTTCACGCGCCTGGCAAACAGCCCGAGGACAACTTGCGTTTCATCACGTTCGTAGTCAACACACTGATGGCTGTCTACCGTCATAATGGTCTGCTGAAGGCTTCCATATCGAGCGCTACCAACGCACACCGTCTGGGAGCCAACGAAGCACCTCCCGCAATCATCTCTTCTTTCCTGGGCAAGCAGCTGAGCCAGGTGCTCGAACACATTGAGGAAAGCACGAAGGACGAACTCATCAGCCTCAGCGGCAAGCAGGGCATGAAGCTGGACATTCCGCAGATTCCGGAATTGCTGATCGACAACACCGACCGCAACCGTACCAGTCCGTTCGCCTTCACCGGAAACCGCTTCGAGTTCCGTGCCGTAGGTTCCGAGGCCAACTGTGCCAGCGCCATGATCGCCCTGAATACTGCCCTTGCAGAACAGTTGACAGATTTCAAGAAAGACGTGGACGAACTGATCGAAAAAGGCGAACCTAAGATTTCGGCCATCCTCGACGTCATCCGCAGATACATCAAGATCTGCAAGCCCATCCATTTCGACGGAAACGGTTACAGCGACGAATGGAAAGCCGAAGCTGCACGCCGCGGCCTGGATTGCGAAACAAGCGTCCCCGTCATCTTCGACAACTACCTGAAACCGGAAAGCATCGCCATGTTCGAGTCGACAGGCGTCATGACCAAGAAGGAACTCGAAGCCCGCAACGAAGTGAAGTGGGAAACTTATACCAAGAAAATCCAGATTGAGGCCCGCGTATTGGGCGACCTGGCCATGAACCACATTATCCCCGTGGCCACTCAGTACCAGACCGAACTGATAGACAACGTCTACAAGATGAAAGAACTGTTCCCGGCAGAAAAAGCCGCCAAACTTTCGGCCAAGAACCTGGAACTGATAGAGGAAATTGCCGACCGCACCGCTTTCATCAAAGAACACGTGGATGCCATGATCGAGGCCCGCAAAGTGGCCAACAAGATTGAATGTGAACGTAGCAAAGCCATCGCCTACCACGATACCATCGTTCCGGCCATGGAAGAAATACGTTACCACATCGACAAGCTGGAACTGATTGTGGACAACCAGATGTGGACGTTGCCCAAATACAGAGAACTGCTGTTTATCAGGTAACAGACACAAATCTATAAAAACATCGGCATTCAACCTCCTCATCACCGTCTGGCAGTCAAACAGACAGAGGTGGCGAATGCCGGTTGAAAATTCTTTTGTTGGTTGTTTTAAGTTTATAAAGGGAGAGGTGCCGTGAGGCAGTTCTCCCTTTGCTTTATGCCGTACATACTATCCGCCTGTTGTCCACAACCGGCGTTTCCTTCGTTCCCTTTTAATGGGAACTCCAGTTTCCCTTAACGGGAACGGCAGTTTCCTTTAATGGGAACTCCGGTTCCCTCTAATGGGAACAGCCGTACCCACAAGTGGGAACCGGCGGTTCAACCAGAGAAAACCGGAGTCTGCCTAAATCTTCAGTATTCCGAATCGGTTTATTCTACGATTTCGGCGTCTTCAATGTCGCGGCGAGTCTTCAGCGAAGTGGTGCCTGCAGGCATGTCAGCCTTCGGACGACGGCGCATAAACATGGCCCAGTTCAGCAATTCGGAAGCCGCATACACCAGGCTGCTCACACCGATAATGATGAAAGCCGTAGAACGCACGCCCGTAGGATTGAACAAAGCCACCAGCCCGGCTATCAGAATGAGCGACGGAACGACGTAAAATCCTGCCGGAACGGGCACCCAGCGACGGGCACTGACCAGCGAAGCAATCTGCTGGACGCCACCCATCAGAAGCACGAAGCCCAAAACATACGTCAGCAGGTCGGCAAAGAATCCCGGCATAATGATGAGCCACAGGCCAAACAACAGACTGCCCACCCCTTCGACCGGAAAACGGCGGCGCAACTCTTTGTCCTGTGCAAAATATCCGATAAGGCTGATAAGCGAAGGAACCAGAAAAACGACTCCGATCGTTATCACAAAATAATCGCCTGCACGGTCGGGAAACAACACCAGTACCAACCCGACAACCAGCGCGCACACGGCACGCAGAAATGAATAACTTAATCCTTTCATAACTTCTATTCTTTTTTTGCGAAGATACGCTTTTATCACAACAATAGAACACATAACAACCGAAAAAAGATTGCTGGAGACAGCAATTTTACAAGAAACTTGGAAAAAAATTCCTCCAGCATTTGGAGTTTCCAACAAAATGACTACATTTGCCATCGTAAAACAACAAAAAGACAATGAAAACAAGATTCGTAAATACATATTGGTGGTGGCGCCCGTTACAACTCCTACAGTCGTAAGGGAGCAGCGCTCGTATGTATATATGTAATCAGTAACTGATATCGGAAAGAGCCCTGCCGCACTTGCGGCAGGGCTCTTTTTCGTTTATCACACTCTCAACATCCGAATAATAACTCTACTAAAACCATACAAATATGACTTTCTTAGTTGACAATCAAGGCTATTACGGCGAATTCGGTGGCGCCTACATCCCCGAAATCCTCCACCGTTGCGTAAAAGAACTTCAGGAAACCTACCTCGACGTGCTGCAAAGCGAAAACTTCCGCCGCCAGTACGACCAGTTGCTCCGCGACTACGTAGGCCGTCCCTCCCCACTCTACCTGGCCCACCGCCTTTCGCAGCAATACGGATGCAAAATCTATCTGAAGCGTGAAGACCTGAACCACACGGGAGCCCACAAGATAAACAACACCATCGGACAGATTCTGCTGGCACGCCACATGGGCAAGAAACGCATCATTGCCGAAACCGGTGCCGGACAGCACGGCGTGGCCACCGCCACCGTATGTGCCCTGATGAACATGGAATGCATCGTCTACATGGGCAAGACCGACGTAGAACGCCAACGTGTCAACGTCGAGAAAATGAAGATGCTGGGTGCCACAGTCGTACCCGTCACCTCGGGCAACATGACCCTGAAAGACGCCACCAACGAAGCCATCCGCGACTGGTGCTGCCATCCGCAGGACACCTATTATATAATAGGTTCCACCGTAGGTCCTCACCCCTATCCCGACATGGTGGCCCGCCTGCAGTCGGTCATCAGCGAGGAAATCCGCAAACAGCTGCTCGAACAGGAAGGACGCGACTATCCCGACTACCTCATTGCCTGCGTAGGCGGCGGCAGCAACGCGGCTGGCACCATCTACCATTACGTCGACGACCGCCGTGTGCAGATCGTCCTGGCCGAAGCCGGAGGCAAGGGCGTGGAAACCGGTATGACTGCCGCCACCATTGCCTTAGGCCAACTGGGCATCATACACGGCGCACGTACTTACGTCATTCAGGACGAAGACGGACAGATACAGGAGCCTTACTCCATATCTGCCGGCCTCGACTATCCCGGCATCGGCCCTATGCACGCCAACCTGGCCAAACAGAAACGCGCACTCGTCCTGGCTGTCAACGACGACGAAGCCATCCGTGCCGCCTACCAGCTGACGCGCCTCGAAGGCATCATTCCCGCCCTGGAAAGTGCGCATGCTCTCGGTGCTTTGGAAAAGGTCAACTTCCGTCCCGACGACGTAGTTGTGCTGACCGTTTCGGGCCGGGGCGACAAAGACATTGAAACTTATCTGAAATATAATACATCTTCGTTCAACACCTCAAATACAACTGCACTATGACCCCAACTACATTTCGATACAAGACCGTCAGCCGCACCCTGCTCGGCGACCTGCACACGCCTGTAAGCACTTACCTGAAGGTACGCGACATCTTTCCGCAAAGCGCCCTCATGGAGAGTTCCGACTATCACGGAAGCGAAAACAACCGTTCCTTCATCGCCCTCTGCCCGCTGGCAAGCATCAGCATCGACCACGGCACAGGCATATTCCGCCTGCCCGACGGCCGGCGCGAAGAACGGGCCGTGACCGACACCTACCGGGTGGAAAATGCCATCAACGATTTTCTGGGCCGCTTCCGGGTGGAGGGAGAGTACAGCAACTACTGTGGCCTGTACGGCTACACCTCGTTCAACGCCGTCCGCTACTTCGAGAACATCCCGATAAAGGACAGCCGCGAAGCCACCAACGACGCCCCCGACATGCTGTACATCCTCTACAAGTACCTGATTGTATTCAACGACTTCCGCAACGAAATGATGCTCCTCGAAATGCAAGGTGAAGGCGAAGAAAGCCAGCTCGACGTGGTGCAACGGGCCATCCACAACCGCAACTACACCGCCTACGACTTCCATGCCTCGGGTCCCGTCACCTCGCCGCTCACCGACGAGCAGCACAAGGCCAACATCCGTCGGGGCATTGCCCACTGCCTGCGGGGCGACGTCTTCCAGATTGTGCTTTCGCGCCGCTTCGAACAGCGCTTCACGGGCGACGACTTCAAGCTCTATCGCGCCTTGCGCAGCATCAACCCTTCGCCCTATCTGTTCTACTTCGACTTCGGCGGATTCCGTATCTTCGGCTCTTCGCCCGAGACCCATTGCCGCATCGAGGGAGGACGCGCCTACATCGACCCCATTGCCGGCACAACCAAACGTACCGGTGATCCGCAGCAGGATGCCGCCAACGCCCACTACCTGCACGACGATCCTAAAGAGAATGCCGAACACGTAATGCTCGTCGACCTGGCCCGCAACGACCTCTCGCGCAACTGCCACGACGTCAAAGTCGACTTCTACAAAGAGACACAATACTACAGCCATGTCATTCACTTGGTCAGCCGTGTCAGCGGTACGCTGAACGACGATGCCGACCCCGTCAAGGCATTCATCGACACGTTCCCGGCCGGTACACTGAGCGGTGCTCCCAAGGTGCGCGCCATGCAGCTGATCAGCGAACTGGAGCCCCACAACCGCGGCGCCTACGGCGGCTGTATCGGCTTCATCGGACTGAACGGTTCGCTCAACCAGGCCATCACCATCCGCACCTTCGTCAGCCGCAACGGCGTACTGTGGTTTCAGGCCGGCGGAGGAATCGTGGCCAAGAGCAACGAAGAATACGAGCTGCAGGAAGTGAACAACAAACTCGGCGCCCTGCGGAAAGCCATCGAAATGGCTGAGAAACTATAAACCACAACCCTTACAAAAACAACAAGAACCATGATAGCCATCATCGACAATTACGACTCCTTCACCTACAATCTGGTACATCTGGTGAAAGAGCTGGGCGCAGAAACCTGTGTGTTGCGCAACGACTGTTTCCGCCTGGACGAACTGAAACGTTACGACAAGATCCTCCTGTCGCCCGGTCCGGGCATCCCCGAAGAAGCTGGCCTGCTGATGGACACCATCCGCACCTATGCCGAAAGCAAACCGATACTGGGCATCTGCCTGGGCGAACAGGCCATAGGCGAAGCCTTCGGTGCCCGGCTGACCAACCTGAAAGAAGTATTCCACGGCGTACAGACCCCCGTAAAGATACTCCGCGAGAATGACGACTACCTCTTCAACGGCCTGCCCGACGAAATTCTGGCCGGACGTTACCACTCGTGGGTAGTAGACCCGACCGAACTGCCCGACGCCCTGGCCGTTACCGCCGTCAGTCCCGAAGGCCATATCATGGCGCTGAAGCACCGCCAACTCAACATACACGGCATCCAGTTCCACCCTGAATCGGTACTGACTCCCGAGGGAAAGACAATCATACGAAACTGGCTCCGGCAATAACCGCTCAAGACAGCGCGAACCCAAAGATAAATTCTGTATACAACATACACTCAACAAAGAAAGCATTATGAAAGAAATATTATCCCGACTCTTCAACCACGAAGAACTGACCTCGGCAGAGACCCGGCAGATTCTGCTCAATATCACCCGCGAGATGTATCCGGAAGCACAGATAGCCGCCCTGCTCACCGCCTTCCAGATGCGCGGCATCACAGTCGACGAACTGATAGGATTTCGCGAAGCACTGATGGAAACACGTATTCCCGTCGACTTCAGTCCTTATCGCCCTATCGACATCGTAGGAACAGGTGGCGACGGTAAGAATACGTTCAACATCTCGACCTGCGCCTGTTTCGTCGTAGCCGGTGCCGGCTACAAAGTGGCCAAGCACGGCAACTACGGAGCCACGTCGGTCAGTGGTGCCAGCAACGTCATCGAGCAGCACGGTATCCGTTTCACCAACAATGCCGACACCCTGAAACGCAGCATGGACCGGTGCAACATAGCCTACCTTCATGCCCAGCTTTTCAACCCCGCCATGAAGTTTGTCGGCCCCGTACGCAAGGCATTGGGTGTCCGCACCCTGTTCAACCTGCTCGGACCGCTCGTCAATCCATGCCGTCCTGCCTACCAGCTGCTCGGCGTGGCCGACCTTGCCCAAATGCGCCTTTACACCAATGTATTCTACAAACTGGGCATCAACTTTGCCGTGGTCAACAGCCTGGACAGTTACGACGAAATCTCCCTGACCGACGAGTTCAAGGTAATGACCCGCCACTACGAACGCATCTACCGCCCGCAGGCTTTGGGCTTCAGTGCAGCCCGCCCCGAAGAACTGTTCGGTGGCAGCAGCAAGGAAGACGCCGCCCGCATCTTCGACAACATCCTGCACTGCCGTGCCACACCGTCACAGACACAGTGCGTAGTGGTCAATGCTGCCTTTGCCATTCAGGTGATGGAGCCGGAAAAGGAAATCGAAGAGTGCATCGCCATCGCCCGCGAATCGCTGGAAAGCGGGAAAGCACTGAATACACTGAAAACATTCATCGAAATAAACAGCTAAAGACATGAAGGATATACTATCGCAAATCATCGAGCACAAAAAGACAGAGGTACAGGCACAGAAGCAGGCCATCGGTCTGGAGCAACTGCGCGAACAGGTGAAGGAGCAACTGAAAACAGATAACACACCCCGCCGCAGCATGAAGCAGGCACTTGCCCAATCGGCAACCGGCATCATTGCCGAGTTCAAACGCCGCTCTCCTTCGAAAGGCTGGATCAACCGACAGGCACAGGCCGACCTCATCCCTCCCGGCTACGAAGCGTCGGGAGCAAGTGCCCTGTCCATTCTGACAGACGAAACATTCTTCGGCGGTACTTTGGACGACATACGCACGGCACGCCCGCTCACCTGTCTGCCCATCCTGCGCAAGGATTTCATCATCGACGAATATCAGCTGTTGCAGGCACGCCTGGCTGGTGCCGATGCCGTCTTGCTCATTGCTGCCTGCCTGACCTGTGAGGAATGTGCCACACTGGCCGAACAGGCTCATGCGCTCGGACTGGAAGTCTTGCTGGAGCTCCACAGCGAAAGCGAGCTGGCATACCTCAGCACTGTAGCGGCCGACATGGTAGGCATCAACAACCGGAACCTCGGAAGCTTTGTCACGGATGTAGCCAACTCGTTCCGGATGGCCGACCGGCTCAGGCAACAGACCTCGGCGTTACTTGTTTCGGAAAGCGGCATCTCCAGCATGGAGACCATACAACGGCTGCGCACTGCCGGCTATCGGGGCTTCCTGTTGGGAGAAGTCTTCATGAAGCACTCCTCACCCTCCGAAGCCCTGAAACAGTTTCTTCAATCAGAAATACAACAACATGTTTAACTACTAATTTATCTTCAAACAACTATGATCATCAAAGTCTGCGGAATGACCGATGCGGAAAACATCCGCCAAATAGAACAGCTGGGAGTAGACATGATAGGCTTCATCTTCTACCCCAAATCGCCCCGCTATCTGTACGGCATTCCTGAATATCTTCCGCAACATGCCAGGCGAGTCGGTGTCTTTGTCAATGAAAGCAAGGAAAACGTCTGCGTCTATGCCGACCGTTTCGGCCTGGACTACATACAGCTGCACGGCAACGAATCGCCCGAGTATTGCCGTTCGCTCCGCCAGCAGGGACTGCAGCTGATCAAAGCTTTCTCCATCGCTTCGCCCAAAGACCTGAACAGCATCTCAGCTTTCGAAGGCATATGCAGCTACTACCTGTTCGACACGAAAAGCGAGAAATTCGGCGGATCGGGCAATCAGTTCGACTGGAACCTCCTGCACCGCTACCAGGGACACACTCCCTTTCTGCTGAGTGGAGGCATCAACCAGTACAGCACACAGGCGATAAAGCAGTTCCATCATCCCCGACTGGCTGGCATCGACATCAACAGCCGCTTCGAAACATCACCCGGGCTGAAGGACGTAACGCGCATAAAAAATTTCCTCCAGACAATCCGGTAACGGACATTATCCCCCTTATTTATGTATAACCCTATAAAAAGAATATTATTATGAACCGTATCAACCAGCTTTTTCAGCATAATCCCCACAACCTGCTTTCCATCTATTTCTGTGCCGGTTGCCCCAGCCTTGAAGGTACTGCCGACGTCATCCGTACACTCGAAGAAAACGGTGTCGACATGATCGAAATCGGCATTCCCTTCAGCGACCCGATGGCCGACGGTGTCGTCATACAGGCTGCTGCCACTCAGGCACTGCGCAACGGTATGTCGGTACGCAAACTATTCGAACAGCTGCACGACATCCGCCGCCATGTCCGCATCCCGCTCATCCTGATGGGCTACCTGAACCCCATCCTGCACTACGGATTCGAAGCCTTCTGCCAGCAGTGTGTCGCGTGCGGCATCGACGGCATCATCATTCCCGATCTTCCTTTCCGCGAATACGAAGAACATTATAAAGACATCGCCCAGAAGTACGACCTCCGCATCATCATGCTCATCACCCCCGAAACCAGCGAAGAACGCATCCGTCAGATCGATGCCCATACCGACGGTTTCATCTACATGGTTTCCTCGGCTGCTACCACAGGTGCCCAGCACGATTTTGACGCACAAAAGCAAGCCTACTTCCGCAAAATCGAGGATATGCAACTGCGCAATCCCCGCATGGTAGGCTTCGGCATCAGCAACAAGGCCACCTTCGACGCCGCCTGTGCACATGCCTCGGGAGGCATCATAGGCAGCCGCTTCGTCACCCTTTTGAACGAATCGGACGGCGATGCCGGCAAAGCCATCCGGAAACTGAAGACTGACATCGGTCTTTTGCAACCGGAATAACCCCACAACAGCCCTGCACAGCAGAAAAACCAACCTATCAATGGCATATTTCCACACGTATTACAGAAATGTGTCATTGATACCTGTAAACAAAAGTGGATTTTTAATATTTTATATTAACTTTGCCGCTGAAATAAAAAGCGATATGTCTATGCAGATAAATTGTCCTTCCGTATTGTTGATTTATACCGGCGGAACTATTGGCATGATAGAAAATCCGGAAACCGGCGCACTTGAGAATTTCAATTTCGATCATTTACTCAAACACGTTCCCGAACTGAAACGTTTCAACTATCACATCTCATCCTATCAGTTCAACCCTCCTATCGACTCTTCGGACATGGAGCCCGCCTTTTGGGCAAAAATCGTAAAAATCATCAGCTACAACTATGATTATTTCGACGGTTTTGTTATTCTGCACGGTACCGATACCATGGCCTATACCGCTTCTGCCTTGAGCTTTATGCTCGAAAACCTGTCCAAGCCTGTCATCCTGACCGGCTCGCAACTCCCCATCGGTACACTGAGAACCGACGGAAAAGAAAATCTGATCACCGCTATCGAAATCGCAGCCGCCAAGCATCCCGACGGCACGCCTGTCGTACCGGAAGTCTGCATCTTCTTCGAGAACGAACTGATGAGAGGAAACCGTACCACCAAAATCAATGCGGAAAACTTCAATGCATTCCGTTCCTTCAACTATCCCTCGCTGGCCAAAGTCGGCATTCACATCCGTTACAACGAGCATCTGATTCGGCGTCCGGATCCTATCCGTCCGCTAAAACCACATTATCTGTTCGACACCAATGTAGTAGTCCTCACCCTTTTTCCCGGCATACAGGAGAAAATCATTCATTCCGTTCTGCATGTACCGGGCCTGAAGGCTGTTGTACTGAAAACATTCGGATCGGGCAATGCACCGCAAAAAGACTGGTTGATCAATTTATTGAAAGACGCCACCGAGCGCGGCATCATCATTGTCAACATCACCCAGTGCCAAAGTGGAGCAGTCGAAATGGAACGCTATGAAACAGGTCTGCAATTACTGCAGGCCGGCGTCATCAGCGGCTACGACAGTACGCCCGAATGCGCTGTCACCAAGCTGATGTTCCTCCTGGGACACGGACTTAGCCAATCCGAAATACGCTACCGGATGAACTCCTGTCTGGCAGGAGAAATAACCAAGGAATAACCACACAAAAGTTACTTTCCTTCCCCTTCCTTCGTCTGTCCAAACAGGCGAAGACCTCCTCTTTTTCCCTTGTCCGTAACTTTATCCTGTTTTCGTATGCCCCATGCAGGTGGGTATACGAAAAATAGGCCCTGTCTCCCGACAAGGCCTATTCACAACACAAACACAAAATAAAACACGACAAAACTACTATGCAATCTATCCTGTCTATGCCGGGGAGGCATAAGTATCTATCTAAGTATATTCACATACACCAAAGATAAAATCAGGAAGATTAGCCTCTATATAACAAATGCGGGGAAGCATTTGTTTTTCCAATTTCCTTAAAAAATGTTATTTTATTGAATTCCTCTTTCTCTTAACTTCAATTGCCAGTTCCATGCCGAACGCAAAGTATCTTCAATAGTGCTTTCTGCCTTCCAGCCCAACTCTTCATTGGCCAAAGCAGGATTAGCCCATACTTTCTCGATATCACCGGCACGGCGACCTACAATCTGATAGTTCAATTTCACACCTGTTGCTTTCTCAAATGCATGAATCAGCTCCAATACAGAAAGTCCGCGTCCTGTTCCAATGTTGAACACTTCTACTTTTTCTTTCTGCTTCTTTTCCAGAATTCGTGCAATAGCTACAACATGTGCCTTAGCCAAATCAACCACGTTGATAAAGTCGCGGATACATGAACCGTCAGGAGTATCATAGTCATCTCCGAATACGCTCAGTTTCTCGCGGATACCGATGGCTGTCTGAGTCAGATAAGGAACAAGGTTTTGAGGCACACCGTTCGGCAGTTCACCCAACAAAGCAGTAGGATGAGCACCAATCGGATTGAAATAACGCAGCAAAATAGCATTGATAGGTGATCCGGAAGCAACAGTATCACGGATAATCTCTTCATTGATCTGCTTCGTATTTCCGTAAGGAGACTCAGCCTTCTTGATCGGAGCCTGTTCTGTTACCGGCAATTCATCCGGCTGTCCGTATACCGTACACGAAGAAGAGAATACGATTCCTTCCACTCCGTGCTTGGGCATCAGCTCCAGCAAATTAATCAAAGAAACCAGATTATTACGATAGTACAGCAAAGGCTTCTGAACAGATTCACCCACAGCCTTGCTGGCTGCAAAATGAATGATCGCCTTTATACCTTTATATTTTGCAAACACGGCATCAAGTCCGGCAAAATCCAAACAATCCAACTTTTCAAAAGCCGGACGAATGCCTGATACCTTTTCGATATTATCTACAACATCTGCACTCGAATTCGACAAGTTGTCTACAATAACAACATCGTAACCTGCATTCTGTAATTCCACCACAGTATGAGAACCAATATATCCAGTTCCACCTGTAACTAAGATTCTTTCTTTCATAAAAAAATAGATATTTAGCCGTTAGCTTTTCAATACGAACGCAAATGTAGAAAAATAAATCAAGAAAAAACAGAAAGAAGAGAAAAAAATAAAAAAAACGCGAATGACAGCCCTTTTCTCGGCCATCATTCGCGTCCAAATTCACATTATGATCGATTAAATTTTCACTACACCCGAGAAGCCCATAAAGGCCATCGCCAACAAGCCGGCTGTAATAAGTGCAATAGGAGTGCCCTGCATTCCTTTAGGCACGTTCACCAGGCTCATCTGTTCGCGCAGACCGGCAAACAGTGTCAATGCCAATCCAAAGCCCAATGCTGTTGAAAAAGCATAAACTACACCAGTCAGCAGATCATAGTCTTTCTGGATAACAAGGATCGCTACACCCAGAATACAGCAGTTCGTCGTAATCAGCGGCAAGAATACGCCTAATGCCTGATACAAAGAAGGAGAAACCTTTTTCAGGATGATCTCCACCATCTGAACCAATGCTGCAATCACCAGGATGAAGGTGATGGTCTGCAGATAGCCCAAGCCGAATGCGTCGAGAACATATTTCTGAATAAGGAATGTCACAATGGTAGCAATCGTAAGCACAAACGCTACTGCTGCCGACATACCCAGTGCCGTATCAATCTTCTTGGATACACCCAGGAACGGGCAGATTCCCAAGAACTGCGACAATACGATGTTGTTCACAAAGATTGCCGAAATAAATATCAATATATATTCCATACTTTCTTCAATTGATCGTTAAATTCATGATTCATTCTCCTTGTTTCAGGCCTTCTTCAAACGGTTTACCACAGCAATCAGATAGCCCAATGCGATAAATGCACCCGGAGCAAGAACAAACAACAGCATACCGTAGTCTTCCGGGAAAACAGTCAGACCGAATATCTTGCCCGTACCCAGCAACTCACGTACAGCTCCCAGAAGAGTCAGACCCAACGTGAAGCCCAGACCCATGCCCAGACCATCGAACATGGAAGCCAACGGACCGTTCTTGGCCGCAAAAGCCTCGGCACGTCCCAGTACAATACAGTTCACCACAATCAAGGGGATAAACAATCCCAGTGTTGCGTACAGTCCGGGAACATAAGCCTGCATAATCATCTGCAGCAACGTCACAAACGAAGCGATAACGACAATAAACGACGGAATACGTACCATATCCGGGATAAGATTCTTGATCGCTGAGATTACGACGTTGGAGCAAATCAGCACAAACATCGTGGCCAATCCCATGCCCATACCATTGATTGCCGAAGAAGTAGTACCCAAAGTAGGACACATACCAAGCAGAAGCACAAACGTCGGGTTTTCCTTGATAACCCCGTTCATCAATACTTTAAAATTGTTCATAGCTTTCTACTCCTTTCATTAATTAACGCTAACCGAGTCCGTAGCAGCAGAGTCGGCATCATTAGCAGGTTCAACATGTTTTTGTGTAGCGCCCGTTGCACCGTCGGCCGTATTCTGGCCAGCATAAGCCGCATAGGCCGCATTCACTGCATTCAGAAAAGCACGTGAAGTAATGGTAGAAGCAGTAATGGCATCTACCTGACCGCCATCTTTGCTCACGGTCAACGGAGTCTCTCCCGGGTTAAGTCCTACGATATCTCCCTTATTGCCTTTCTTAAACCAGTCGGCTGCTTTCGAGCCAAGTCCCGGAGTTTCGGCATGAGCCAACAGAGAATAATCGATGATCTTGCCTTCGGCATCAAATCCGACCAATACTTTCAGTTCACCGCCAAATCCCATAGACGTAGCCTCAACAGCTGCTCCAATATATTCTCCGCCTTTTGTAGCCGGATAAACAGCATATTGTACTCCGTTCACTTCCTGAATTTTCTTTTCCGCTATCGGGTCATTGTCAAATCCGGGAACAACGGCACTGACAGCGTCGCTCAATGTTTTGGCATTGGCTTGCGCAATGGGTTCTTTTGTCAGTTCATTGACATAAGCCAACAATGCTACAGAAACGGCAGTCACACCAGTGAGCACCAGTAACATATTCTTTAAGGATGATTCTAACTTTTTCATTTCTTTTTCGCTACCTCCCCAAAGCGTTTAGGTTTAACATATGTGTTGATCAAAGGAGTGAATGCATTCATGATAAGAATGGCAAACGACATACCCTCGGGATAAGCACCGAACAGACGGATAATGACCGTCAGCAGACCAATGCAAACACCATAGATCAACATTCCTCTATGATTCATCGGCGAAGTCACATAATCGGTAGCCATGAAAATAGCACCCAGCATCAGACCTCCCGAAAGCAGGTGTACCAGACCGGACGCATACTTTTCAGGATCAACCCAGTGCATGATCGAAGAGAATACAAATACTGTCACAAGAATCGATACAGGAATATGCCAGGTAATGATTTTCTTCCACAGCATATAAGCCAGTCCGATGAGCAGTGCCAATGCGCTGACCTCACCGATACAGCCACTGTTGTTACCGATCAGCAGGTGGAAAGACTGCGGCAGGTCGCTCAACGACATTCCGGGAGCGCCGTTGATCACACCTTTCATAATAGCCAGCGGAGTGGCAGTTGTCGTAGCATCCGTATAAGCCATCAGTTGTCCTACTTCCGGCCAGCTGGTCATCTGCACCGGGAAAGAAAGCAACAGGAATACACGTCCGGCCAAAGCAGGATTGAAAGGATTACATCCCAAACCGCCAAACGACATCTTGGCTACGCCAATGGCAAAAAGTGCACCAATGATGATGATCCACACAGGCAGGTTGGAAGGCAGGTTGAATGCCAGCAGCACACCGGTTATGATGGCCGAACCGTCTGTAATGGTTGTATGAGGGTTCTTCAGCAGATACTTGCCGATCACCCATTCGAAAAAGAGACAGGCCAGCACCGAAGTAGCAGTAACGATCAGTGCTCCCAGTCCGAAGAAATATAGCGACACCAGAAAAGCCGGGATCAGTGCCACAAGCACCCCGTACATATTCTTCTTCACGCTATCACCTCCATGCACATGGGGTGAAAGGGATACAATTAACTTATTCATAGATTTGTGCTAATTTATTTTTTTACTTGGCGTGCACGTATCATGGCACCGACCTTTGCCTTGCCCAGACGTATAAAGTCCAGCATAGGACGATTGGAAGGACAGGTAAACTGGCAGGAGCCACATTCTATACACGACATAATATCTTCTTTTTCCACTCTCTCGAAATCGCCATGAGCCGACACAGTTGCAAGCAAATAAGGTTCCAGACCCATCGGGCAGGCTCCTACGCACTTGGCACAACGGATACAGGGCTGAACACTGCCACGCTTGGCTTCCTTATCGTTCATGATAAGTATGCCCGAGCTTCCCTTGGCAGTAGGAACATCGGTATTCACCAGCGCCTTACCCATCATCGGTCCACCACCGATAATCTTACCGGTATCTTCCGGCAGTCCGCCGCAAGCGTCAATCAGCTGCTTCATCGGCGTACCGATACGAGCCAGGAAGTTAGACGGCTTGGCCAGCGACTTTCCGGTCACTGAAATCACACGCTCAAACAACGGTTTGTTTTTCTGAACGGCCTGATATACCGCAAAAGCTGTACCCACATTCTGCACCACAGCTCCTGTAGAGATAGGCAGTGCACCGGCAGCCACCTGACGTTTGATGATGGCATCGATCAGCTGCTTTTCACCTCCCTGCGGATATTTCACCTTCAAAGGCACAACCTCGATACCGGCATACGAAGCGGCAACTTTCGTCATCAGCTGGATAGCATCAGGCTTGTTGTTCTCGATACCGATAAAGGCCTTGTTCACCTTTACTGCCTTCATCAGGATTGATACGCCTACCATAATTTCTTCAGCGTGCTCCAGCATCAGCTGATGGTCGGCCGTCAGATAAGGTTCACATTCTACAGCATTGATAATGACACATTCGGCTTTGAAAGCAGGCGGCGGACACAGCTTGACCTGTGTGGGGAAGCAGGCACCTCCCATACCAACAATACCTGCATCAGCTATTTTCTTCACAATTTCTTCGGCAGACAGGTTGCACTCTTTCACCAAAGTTTCACTACGGTCGATGCTTTCCTCCCACTCGTCACCTTCCACGTCAATAAAGATAGCCGGTTTGGCATAACCGCTGGCATCGATAACCGTATCAATTTTAGCAACTTTTCCACTGACAGAAGAGTGGATGGCCGCAGAGACAAAACCTCCGGGCTCGGCTATTTTTGTTCCAACCTTCACCATGTCACCTTTTGCCACAATCGGCTTTGCCGGCGCACCAATATGCTGGCTCAACAAAATCACTGCTTTGGCAGGGATCTCTGCCTTGACAATCGGCTGATGTGCTGAAAGTTTATTTTCGTGTGGATGTACTCCACCAATTGAAAATGTCTTCAACATACGATCTTGTATTTTAATTCGTTTATTTCTCTAATCTTTATTTCTTTGCATCAGCGGCCACTTCGGCAGCCTTTACTTCAGCGGCTTTCGGAGCCTCACCCTGTGCGGCTTCTTCCGTCTTAGGTTTACGCGGCGGGAAGTTCAGCGCCACGATAGCTCCCTGCGGACAGGCTTCTTCGCACTTGCGGCACGACTTACATTTGTTATAGTCGATATAAGCCAGGTTGTTTTCCAACGTAATGGCCTCGAACGGACATACCTTCACGCACTTTCCACAACCGATGCAGGCAGCCGTACATGCCTTACGGGCCACAGCTCCCTTGTCCTTATTGACGCATTGTACGTAAACCCGACGCGATTTCTTACCCTGCGGACGGATTTCGATGATATTACGCGGACAAGCTTTCGCACAGGCACCGCATGCCGTACATTTGGCTTCGTCCACTTCGGGCAACCCTGTTTCAGGGTTCATGCGAATGGCACCGAACTGACACGCTGAGACACAGTCACCACATCCCAGACAGCCATAGCTGCAACCCGTTTCGCCTCCATACAGAGAAGACATGATAGCACAACTTTTAGCACCGTCGTACTGATTGATTCGAGGACGGTTGGCACACGTACCGTTACATCTCACCACTGCCACCATCGGTTCGGATGCAGCAGCATCCAATCCCAGGATTTCAGCGACCTGAGTCATAACAGCCTGTCCACCTACAGGACACAATTTCCCTTCCAAAGAGCCAGCCTTCACACATGCGTCGGCAAATCCGCTACAACCAGGGTACCCACATCCACCACAATTGGCCTGGGGCAGCACAGCAGCCACCTTGGCTATTCGTGGATCTTCATACACGGCAAACTTCTTGGAAGCCACATAGAGCACAATCGCCGAAACGAGCGCTATGACTCCCAAAGAGATCACTGCAATCAGAATTACATTCATAGATCTGTTGTTTATTAGTTATTTATTTTAAATTAGTTAATCATCGGTTTGATCGAAAAGGAAAATTTCTTGCTCATCCGCGACCTGTTCATCCATAAGACACCATAGTATAATGCCAGCAACAAGAACGACACAAGCGCCGAAGACAATTCTTCTTTCCAAATACTCATAAAGACAAAAAGAGAAATTACCAAAATCAGGAAAGGGAATATAAAAGCATAGAGCACGGCCAATGCACCCATCGACACTTCTCCGACTACACAGACCCGATCCCCTACCCGATAAGAAGACGTATCTGTCACCGTTACATCAATCAGCTTTTCCTTTACGTCGGCCGAAGTGCAATGTCCCTTTATACTGCAAGCCGCACAAGCAGAAGTCTGAACAATCCGCACCTGAAGATGCGAATCTGTTATGTTTTCCACAATACCTTGATGTTCTATAGTATTCGCCATTTTGCAAAGTGAGCATTACAAATCGCGGCAAATTTACTCATTATTTACGAACTGCAAGGGATTAAATAGTTTTTTTGTGTGCGATAACGTTCATTTTTTGCATTTGAATGGTATTTATACTCATTTTACAATAAGCAGAGCCGATGAAATGCTCAAAATCACCCGAAAAGCCATTTCCGGGATTCTGCGACAGGGGGGAAAGAAAAAGGATGTTTTCTCCTCCGCATCGCATCCCGATACGGCAGAGAGAACATCCTTTTGTATTGAGAAGAGGGTGTGCCGAAATGAAGATACACTCTCTCCACTATCATTCTGACCAATCTTCAGCCTTTGCTTACCATGAATAGTTGATACCGAAGCTCAACAGTTCTTTTACCTGGAAATAGCTGTCACCCTCGGTCGGCAAACTACTGTCATCAAAACGGGCATGAATATAAAGCTTGGTCGACAGGTATCTGTTCAGCACAAAGTTGAATGTATTTTCCCATTCGATGCGCACCCACTCGTAACTCGTCAGGAAGTCAAGACGAGACTCCAGCGAAATCGAAGGTATGATCTGCCACGTCAAGGTCGGCTTAATCTGCGAACCGAAATTATGTTTCACCGATTTTCCTTCCTCCAGACCAAAGCTCACCTCATTCACCTCACTGTTGCCCACATAACGCATGGTCCACGTCAAAGGTGCCATGAACACAGACAGGTTTATCTTACTCTTCACCAGCTTATAATCCATACCGACACTGGCCGACCAGTCAGCCGGTGCCAGGAAAGACGAAACCAACGGTTCTTCGTTGGCCTTATAGCCATGACAGAACTGGGTCTTGAATTCGGTCGATATAGTATAATACCATTTCGAAGCAGCCTGGATACCCAGCTTGCTGTAGATACGCAGCTGGTCGGTATTCACCAGAAAATCGTGAAACTTGTCCGAGGGAGCTGATGTAAAGCCCAGCTTGGCATCCAACAGACTTTCCCACTGGATCTTTTCACGGTCGTTGTAGTTGGCAAACATCTGCAGGTTGGCGAGCACCGAATTGGTACTTTCTCCACCCTTGTACCAGTTGTCCGAAATGTAGTTCTGCGTTATCTGCAACGAACCGTTTCCACCCGTTGTCCACCAGTTAGGTTTATGAATCACAACTCCTGCATCTTTCTTCACCGTCATTTTCTCCTGCGAGAACAGTTTGATGACAGACGGCTTGGACGATGCTTCCTTTTCGATGTCATCCTTGAACAGTCTTCCCTGGTTAATCACATCCTCTGTCCGTGTAACCTTCCGCGGACAATGCACATAGGCCGACAGCAGTGTACGGTCTACCACCTCACCGATGCGGTCCAACGACGAAAAGCTCAGCGTATCGTACGGCAGCAGGTCGCGCGTCAGTTCGGGCACCGTATCCGGCTGCTGAAACTTCCACTCCAACGTAGAATAACGCTTCAGCGGACCATAAAAATACGTAAAGGGCACAAACATCCGGTAATAATACGGATTCCAGGCGATATAACGTTCCGAAGTAGCCGGATCGTTCAGATAGTTCAGTATCCCCAGATACTTTTCATACAGCACGGATACAGTATCTACCTTATAAAGTGAATCCACCTTATTCAATTTCAACATCAGATTTTCCTTTAAGATTCCAGATAAGGTATCGACCTTTGCAGTATCCTGTACACTGGTCTTTACCGTCTTCCCTTTATCGGGAAGAGCACTTGTGGAGTTCTGCGCCATCAGCACCGATGGGAAAAGCATGGTGGCTGCCATTATCCACATACAAAAACGTCTATTCTTCATAAAGCCCTGAATTTATGATTTGAGCGCAAAAATAACTTAATTTTATATAGGAAACAACCGACAATAAGTTAAAATCTGCTCTTTATGCTGCTGACGGCTTTACTTTTCTGCGGAATGAAGCCAAGTGGCAACCTCTGTAAATCCTAAACTCTACAGGGATATTAAATCCGAAAATCAGGTAAAATAGTCGTCTCCAGCGGTTTTTCACAATTGTTTTTGCCAAACCTTATGAACTTCCTCATTTTTTTCATAATTTTGCGCTTTAAATTGAAAACAAATTAATTAAAAACAGTATAGCTGTGGGAGAAACAAAGTATATTTTCGTCACTGGTGGCGTTGCCTCTTCTTTAGGAAAAGGCATTATCTCATCCTCCATCGGTAAATTGCTGCAAGCAAGAGGTTACAAAGTTACAATCCAGAAATTCGACCCGTACATCAACATCGACCCGGGTACACTGAACCCTTACGAACACGGAGAGTGTTACGTAACTGTAGACGGTCACGAAGCCGACCTGGACTTAGGACACTACGAACGCTTTTTAGGTATCCAGACTACCAAAGCCAACAATATCACAACCGGGCGCATCTACAAAAGCGTTATCGACAAAGAACGTCGAGGCGATTATTTAGGAAAAACCATCCAGATAATCCCCCACATCACCGACGAAATCAAACGCAACGTCAAGCTGTTGGGCAATAAATACAAATTCGATTTCGTCATCACCGAAATCGGAGGTACCGTGGGCGACATCGAATCATTGCCCTACCTGGAAAGCATCCGTCAGCTGAAAAGAGAATTAGGAAAAGACGCCTTGTGCGTACACCTTACTTATGTTCCCTACCTGGCTGCTGCCGGCGAACTGAAGACCAAGCCGACCCAGCACTCGGTAAAAGAACTTCAAAGCGTTGGTATCCAGCCCGACATCCTCGTGCTGCGTACCGAACACGAACTGAATGCCAACCTCCGAAGAAAAGTGGCACAGTTCTGCAACGTTGACGAAGAAGCCGTTGTACAAAGCATCGACGCACCTACCATCTACGAAGTTCCCATCCTGATGCAGGCACAGAAGCTCGACGCAACCATTCTGAAGAAGATGGATCTGCCGGTGGGTGATACTCCGGGACTGGGTCCGTGGCGTGCTTTCCTGGAGCGCCGTCACAAAGCCGAGGCAACAGCTCCTCTGCACATAGCCCTGGTCGGCAAATATGACCTGCAGGACGCTTACAAGTCCATCCGCGAAGCCCTGTCACAAGCCGGTACCTACAACGACCGCAAAGTGGAAGTAGACTTCGTAAACAGCGAAAAGCTTACAGACGAAAATGTAGCCGAAGCTCTGAAGGGCAAGGCCGGTGTACTGATCGGACCGGGATTCGGAGAGCGTGGAATCCCCGGCAAGTTTGTAGCCATCAAGTACGCACGTACTCACGACATCCCCACTTTCGGTATCTGCCTGGGCATGCAGTGCATCGCCATCGAGTTTGCCCGTAACGTACTGGGATACGCCGACGCCAACTCACGCGAAATGGACGAAAAGACTCCCCACAATGTCATCGACATCATGGAAGAACAGAAGTCCATCACCAACATGGGAGGCACCATGCGTCTGGGCGCTTACGAATGCGTACTGAAGAAAGGCAGCAAGGCATACGAAGCCTACGGCGAAGAGCACATTCAGGAGCGTCACCGTCACCGCTACGAATTCAACAACCAATATAAGGAAGAATACGAAGCAGCAGGCATGAAGTGTGTGGGCATCAACCCCGAGTCCGACCTGGTAGAAATTGTCGAAATACCTGCACTGAAGTGGTACATCGGCACCCAGTTCCACCCGGAATACAGCAGTACCGTGCTGAAACCGCACCCGCTGTTTGTTTCATTTGTGAAAGCCGCCATCGAAAACGAACGCGAACATGCTGCAAATGAAGATGCGAACGTAGAAAAATGATAACATCATTCATAGAAAAACTTTAAACATACTTTATTGACTACATGGACAAAAATACCATTACAGGTCTGGTTCTGATTGCCATATTACTGGTGGTCTTCAGCTTTCTGAGCCGCCCCAGTAAGGAAGAAATAGCAGCCCAGCAACGCTACTACGACTCCATCGCACAAGTACAACAACGCGAAGCCGATCTGAGAGCCAAAGCCGAAGCCGCACTGGCCAACGAGAAAGAAAAGCAGAGTCTGGACTCTACCAGCCTGTTCTTCAATGCCCGCAAAGGCACAGATACGCAGATTACCATCCAAAACGACGTAGCCCAGATTAGCGTCAGCACCAAAGGCGGACGCATTTCAGCAGCTACATTGAAAGATTGGAAGGAACAGGACAAGACAACTCCCGTCACCCTGTTCAGCGGTGAAGATGCTTCGATGAACTTCCTGTTCTACAACAAGAAGGAGACCATACAGACCGAAGACTATTACTTCACCCCCGTCAATCAGACGGATACAGCCGTAACCATGCGTCTGGCAGCCGATAGCGCAAGCTACATCGACTTCATCTATACCATGCATCCCGAAAGCTACCTGGTCGACTTCAAGATTCAGGCAGTGAACATGGACGGAAAGCTGGCATCAAGCAACAAGTCGGTCGACATCGAATGGTCGCAGCGTGCCCGCCAGATTGAAAAAGGCTATACGTACGAGAACCGCCTGGCCGAACTTACCTACAAAGTAACCGGCGAGAGCACCGACTACCTCTCTCCTTCGAAAAACGACGAGAAAGAGTTGTCCGAACCCCTCGACTGGATTGCTTTCAAGAACCAGTTCTTCTCTACCGTATTCCTTTCCGAATCGAGCTTCGAGAAGAGCAAGCTGACGTCGAAACTGGAAGCACAGGGCAGCGGTTACATCAAGGACTATGCAGCCGAAATGAGCACCGCGTTCGATCCTGCCGGCCAGACACCTACCCAGCTCTACTTCTACTTCGGTCCTAACCACTACAAGACCCTGACCGCCCTCGACAAAGGACGCGATGACAAGTGGGAACTGAACCGTCTGGTCTACCTGGGATGGCCTCTCATCCGCTGGATCAACAAATGGTTCACCATCAACATCTTCGACTGGTTGTCCAGCTGGGGTCTGAGCATGGGTCTCGTACTGCTGTTTATGACGCTCATCGTCAAAGCCGTTGTATTCCCAGCCACGTGGAAGACCTATATGTCATCGGCCAAGATGCGCGTACTGAAGCCGAAAATCGACGAAATCAACAAAAAATATCCCAAGCAGGAAGACGCGATGAAGAAGCAACAGGAAATCATGGGACTCTATAGCCAGTACGGTGTCAGCCCGATGGGTGGCTGCTTGCCGATGCTCATCCAGTTCCCCATCCTGATGGCCTTGTTCCTCTTTGTGCCGAGCGCCATCGAGTTGCGTCAGCAAAGCTTCCTGTGGGCCGACGACCTTTCGACGTACGACGCGTTCATCAACTTCCCGTTCCACATACCGTTCCTGGGCAGCCACCTCAGTCTGTTCTGCCTGCTGATGACGGTTACGAACATCCTGAACACCAAGTACATGATGCAGCAGCAGGACACCGGTGCCAATCCACAGATGGCAGCCATGAAGTGGATGTCCTACCTGATGCCTATCATGTTCCTGTTCATCCTGAACGATTATCCTTCAGGCTTGAACTACTATTACTTCCTCTCCACCCTGATCAGTGTGGCCACCACCATCATCATGCGCAAGATGACCAATGAGGAAGCCCTGCTGGCACAGCTCGAAGCCAACAAGAAGGATCCCCGTAAAATGAAGAAATCGGGATTCGCCGCCCGTCTGGAAGCCATGCAGAAGCAACAGGAAGAACTGATGAGACAACGTCAGAACCAAGGTCGCAAATAAAATATCAGCCAACGGCTGCAAACCGGCAGATATCCCTCTCCGCAACTTGCCAGCCTACGTGTCTGAGTGAATGACGCGGACAACATAGATTTTTATCCATCGCCCCTACGGGAAACGATGTATCATAAGAATTTGTGTATTCCGCGTCATTCTTATTCTAACCTATTCCAAAAACAATATGAAAACAACCTATCCTACCCACTACACCAACAAGCAAATCTGGCTCATAGCCTATCCCATCCTCATCAGCCTCATCATGGAACAGATGATCGGAATGACCGATACCGCCTTTCTGGGCCGTGTAGGCGAAATCGAACTTGGCGCTTCGGCCATCGCCGGCGTATTCTATACGGTCATCTTCATGGTAGCGTTCGGCTTCAGCATCGGCACCCAGATACTCATCGCCCGGCGCAACGGCGAAGCGAACTACAAAACCATCGGTTCGCTCCTCTACCAGGGCATCTATTTCCAGACCTTCCTGGCAGCCGTCCTGTTCCTGCTCTCCTACTGCTTCTCGCCCATCCTGCTGAAGCACATCATCGAATCGCCGCAAATCTACGAAGCAGCCAACAGCTACCTGCACTGGCGTGTGTTCGGCGCCTTTTTTTCTTTCAGCGCCATCATCTTCCGTGCCTTCTTTCTGGGCACCATGCAGACCAAGACCCTGACACTGAACTCCATCGTCATGGTCCTGAGCAACATTGTCCTCAACTACATCCTCATCTTCGGCAAGCTGGGCTTCCCCGCGCTGGGCATTGCCGGCGCAGCCATCGGTTCGTCGCTGGCCGAACTGATATCACTCGTCTTTTTCATCGTCTACACGCGCTACCGCATCGACTGCCCCAAGTACGGCCTCAACCGCATTCCCCGGTTGCAGCTGTCCGTATTGCGCCACATGCTCAACGTCTCTTTCTGGACCATGCTGCAGAACTTCCTGTCCCTGTCCACCTGGTTCCTGTTCTTCCTCTACATCGAGCATCTGGGCGAACGCCCGCTGGCCATTACCAACATCATACGCAGCGTCAGCGGTATCCTCTTCATGGTCATGATGGCCTTCGCATCGACCTGCGGCTCGCTCGTCAGCAACCTGATCGGCGCCGGCCACGCCTCCAGCGTGCACTCCACCATCCGCCAGCACATCCGTCTGGCCTATCTGCTGGTGCTGCCCCTGGCCTTGCTCTTCAGCCTTTTTCCCGAGCTGATACTGGGCATCTACACCGACATTCCCGAGCTGCGTCAGGCCTCCATACCTTCGCTGTGGGTCATGTGTTCCACCTACCTCTTCCTAATCCCCGCTAACGTCTATTTTCAGGCCGTTTCGGGCACAGGTAATACTCGCACTGCCCTCGGCCTCGAACTGTCCGTATTGGTCATCTATGTGGCCTATATCACGTTCATTATTCTCTACCTGCGCCTCGATGTTGCCCTTTGCTGGACTTCCGAGATCGTCTACGCCACTTTCATCTTCCTTTTCTGCTACTACTACATGCACAAAGGAAACTGGATGCTGAAGAAGATTTAAAGGCAGCGATGAACCCCGCGAATCTTGCAATCTTGCAATCTTGCATCCTTCCTCACACACACCCACGCGTATGCGCGTACGCGCGCGTATATAAGGAGTGAAGAAGTTAAGAGGTTAAGAGGTTATAGAAGTTATCACTCCGCTTTGCTCTGTTAGAAGTGAAAGCCGATAGTCTTGCAAAAGGAGGAAATTGGCAGCAACAGGCCTATTTGTATATTAACACTTTATGTTTTCACCTGCCACCTCCCCTTCCGGGTACTCACCCCCTCTTAACTCCCCCGCTATCGGGCGGGAACAGCCTTCTGATCCTGAAAAAGGTTATCATGGGCAAGAAGAACTCAACTCCTCCATTATCGGGAGAGAACAACCTTCAGGAAGGAGGAGTGTTTCAAAAACCTTTGTTTGGGCATATCCCCGAAAACTTCTTTCCCACTTCTAACTTCTGCAAATCACCTGCCTCCCCTCCTTCGGGAAGGAGGGGTGCCCAATGGGCGGGGTGGTAGGCAACACGACACCTTATAATACGCGCGCGTACACATGCGCGTGGGTGTGTGTGAGGAAGGATGCAAGATTGCAAGATTGCAAGATTCTACTTCCCCAGTTAGGAAAATATTTTTTCCCAGTTGGGAAAAAAAGATTGGGCAGTTAGGGAAAAATGGGAATGGTTTTGCGGCACGCTAAACATAAATTTAAAACAACAAAATTATATCAACAATCGGAACATTGAAGTACAGATGTTACCAAGATACCATAAAGGTCGAAAGGCCATTCCGGCTCCAACCGTTTTCGAGCGTCTTTCGCACAAAGAACATTGCCTTCTCAGGCTTGTTGAAATATTTGTCTATGATATATTTGTGATGTCCCCAAGGAATACACTAAAGGGCGCTATTCTATACTTGTCTTTGTAAACCCACCTACATATAGGTATATAACATATAAAAAGAGAAAAAAGCAGTTTTTTTCTCTTTTTATATGTTATGTTTTATATCTTTGTTTCCAGAAATAAGTATTGTTTGGAACGACAAAGAATCTTCAATTTCTTCAATTTGCCCCCAAAGGTTTAATAGACAGCAATTAATAAACTATGTTTTATAAATTAATCAAAAATAAATGTGATGAATGGATGGATTCATCAGACTGTACCATCCACGAACTGATGCAATATATTTATGCGCAAAACAAAATGCGTGATGCCCAAATTGAGGCTATTAAAATATATTTATTCTTAAAGATTGCTTGTGGCAACAGACCTTTGTGGGAACTGTTCTCTGATGGGGGGTTCAATAGTCTGGATTTCAACACGATGGAACTGACTGTGGAAGCACGAAGTATTCTTACCTCCAACAAAGCGGCAGCCGCGTTATTGGAATATGCCTTGTTGAAAGACAAAAATGGGAATCAGTTAGCGCCTGAATTAGAAAAAGTCATCAAATCGCAAAGTGGACGTATCAATTATGAGGATACCTTTAAAAAGATATTCTATGGCGTAAACTATACCGACTATCTTTTCAGTCTTCCGATGGGAGCTGGAAAAACGTATTTGATGGCCGCTTTTATTTATCTGGATTTATATTTTGCGCTGAACGAACCCGATAATCCAGCTTTTGCCCATAATTTCATGGTATTGGCTCCTTCTGGATTAAAGTCATCTATCATTCCAAGTCTAAAAAATATTCAGGAATTCGATCCCACCTGGATAATTCCTGAACCTACGGCTTCCAATCTGAAAAGAATGATCAAGTTTGAAATTCTTGATGAACAAAAGTCTGCCAAGAAAAGTAACTTAGTAAGAAATCCTAATGCCCAAAAGATAAACAACCACCAACCTTTGGAAGACTTGATGGGACTGGTGGCTATAACCAATGCGGAGAAAGTTATTTTAGATCGTGTCGGAGAAAATGAAAACGCATCTTTATTCAGCCAAGAGGAAGCTGCCAGAATCCGAATAGCCAATGAACTACGTGATATCATAGGGCGCATTCCCCATTTGGCAGTGTTTATAGACGAAGTACACCATGCAGCTGATGGAGAAATAAAACTTCGCCAAGTGGTTGGGGAATGGACTGAGAAACATTCATTTTGTGGTGTATTGGGGTTTTCGGGCACTCCCTATCTTGAAAAAGCGGAAAGCGTGACATTGGCCGATTCTTTTGTAATAAAGAACACCGATCTTTCGAATGTGGTTTACAACTATCCTTTGATAAAAGGTGTGGGTAACTTCCTCAAAGTGCCCGAAGTGAAATATGCCGATAATGACACGGAAACAATCGTGAAAAACGGTATAAAAGATTTTTTGGACCACTATCTTAATACTGTTTATGCCAATGGCGCTTGTGCCAAACTGGCTATATATTGCGGGCAGATAGAAACGTTGGAGGAACAGATTTATCCGCTTGCCAGCCGCATGGTTTCAGAACAGGGACTGAACCCTACAGAAGTTATTCTGAAATACCATGGTGGGAATAAGGCCTATCCGCAACCGGAAGGTTCTGAAACAGAGTTTGCCTCACTTGATACTGATTTTTCAAAAATCCGTATTGTGTTGTTGGTTCAAATAGGCAAGGAAGGTTGGGACTGTAAAAGCCTGACAGGAGTTATCTTGCCTCAAAAAGGAGTATGTCCTACCAACATGGTGTTGCAAACTAGCTGTCGTTGCTTGCGCCAAGTCGTAAAGAATGCCGATGAAACAGCTTTAATATGGCTGAATAAATTCAATGCCGACACACTGAACAAACAACTGAAGCAGCAACAAAACATTTCTTTACAGGAATTCAATAAAGGCAAGCATCAGAAGACCATCCAGATAGAACGTTTCTCCAGAATGGACAAGCTGAAAGTCCCGCCTATTGATTTCTATCAGTTGAAAGTATCCTATCAGACTCTGATTACAGAGGAACATCCCCATACTGCCCAAAAGCTGGCCGATGAAAGTATCTTCACCGAGGCGGATGTCGCCTTGATTCACAAGCAGGACTTGGCTGGAAAAAACTTGGGGCACTATCTGGCCGGAACCGAAGCGGGCGAATACATTTCTTTCCGTCAATGGTTGTACCAGATTGTGAAAGAGAGTTTTCGTACGCTGGCATTGGAAAATCTAAAGGAGCATGAAGCCATTCTCAGAAAGATTTTTGAGCGTATCACCTTAAAAGATGAAACGGGCAATACGCGATACGATAACCGGTACGACCACGACAGCATCCGTTCGCTCGTCCGCAAGGCTTTTGTCCCCAAACGTGATTTCTCAGTCAAGGAGGAGATTGTTCCCTGTGAGGCCAACCTGTTGCAGATTGAGCGACTTGTTTCGCCTGTTTCTGTGCAAGACGACAAACCATTCTTCCCATCCCAAGAAGATGTCAGAACGATTGTCGATTGGGATGCCAATGCACAGAACAAGGTTTTGTCGCCCGAAGAACTGGCATTGATCGAGAAGATGAAAAAGATGGGATATCCGATACCCGAACCTACCGACCCGCATCCTGAACGCGAACAGACCTATCATTATCTGCCTTATCGTTTCGACAGCGGATTGGAGCGTCAGTTCTTCAAGGATTCTGTTTTGCCCATTTTGAAAAGTTATCAGTCACAGCTGGAAATCTATTTCAACGGCGACGACACGCTCACCGACTTTAAAATAGACTGCTATAAACAGACGGACAGAGAGTGGAGATATATCGGCAAGTATGTGCCCGACTTTTTGCTGTTGAAGCGCAATGAGGATGGTTCCATCCACCGCATCATCATCATTGAGACGAAAGGAGAAGGATTTGCGGCCAAGTTTGCCGACCGCCGGCAGTTTATGGAAACAGAGTTTATCCGTAAGAACAACGAGTGTTTCGGCTACGAACGTTTCCGCTTCCTGTATCTGGAAGATACCCTTACTAAAGAAGAAAGAGAGAAAAAGACAATAAAGGCAATCAAGGATTTTTTCAACATTTAAAACAACGATATATATGGCAATCAAATACATACCCTATTTCCCCAATACATTGGAAGGCCAAGCCGTGCTCGACAACTTTGTACGCACCAAACGCATCCTCCGCTATCGCGACAACGACCGTGTGGAAGAACGTATCCAGCAGGGCATGCCTCTCTACGAAACGGAGTTGCAGGAACGTGTGGGCAGAAACCAGAACGGTAATCTCGTGCTTCGTGGTGAATGCCTTTCGGCTTGTGCCTACCTAAAAGACAAAGGTATTACCGTGGACTTGGTGTATATCGACCCTCCTTTTGCCAGCGGTGCCGATTATGCTAAAAAGGTGTATCTTCGTCGTAATCCCAAAGTGGCCGAAGCCATCCGTCAGGCCGAAAGCGAACTGGATATCGAGGAACTACGTTCGTTTGAAGAGAAAATGTATGGCGATATTTGGAACAAGGAAAGTTACCTCAACTGGATGTACGAGAATCTGATGGCTATCAAGTCGGTAATGAGTGATACGGCAAGCATCTATGTGCATTTGGATTGGCATATTGGGCATTATGTAAAGATATTGTTGGATGAGGTGTTTGGAGAGGATAATTTTGTTAATGAAATAGTTTGGTATTATTATAATAAAATGCAAGGAAATGTAAATCGCTTTGCATCTAATCATGATATTATTTTTTATTACAAAAAAGAGAAGTCTTATGTTTATACACCTATAAAAGAAAGAAGAAAAAATAGCATTAAGCAAATCAAACGGGTTTGGAATAAAGAAACTCAAAAGCTCGTTAATGCCAAAGATGACAATGGAAACATAATATATATTGAAACTGACGAAAAAACGATAGATGATGTTTGGCAAATATCAATGTTACAACCTGCCGACAAAGAAGAACCAGTTGGATATGCAACCCAAAAGCCCGAAGCCCTTCTCGAACGTATCATCAATGCCAGCAGCAACAAAGGAATGGTTGTCGCCGATTTCTTTGGTGGTAGTGGCGTTACGGCAGCCGTTGCAAACAGATTGGGACGCAAATTCATTCATGCCGATATAAACATTAACAGCATTCAGACGACGCGCGATCGCCTTCTGGCAGCCAAAGCTGAATTTGACGTCATGGAAATAAAAGACGGCGTTTTGCTGTATCGCAACCCTGTACAGACCATGGAGCGATTGAAGAAGCTGATACCAGGCCTGCGAAACGAAGATGCATTGGACAAGTTTTGGGAAGGCAGTATTGTAGATACCAAATACGGCATGACGCCCGTCTATCTCCCCAATCTGATGGATGGCAGCACCCGCGTGTTGGACAAGCCTTTGATGAATCGCATCATCCATGAAGCCATGCCCGACTTGCCAGATAATACGAAGCGGGTCATCGTCTATTACATTGACATAGATAACCGCGAAGAGATTGAACGTTTCATCCGTGAGCAGGGAAACCCACTTGTCACGATAGAACTTCGCGACTTGAAACAGGTACTCGACAATGTGGTAGTTGAAGACTTGGCCGAATGGGAAGTTTCCGAAGAGTTAAACGGATTGTTCAACGGATGGAAAGTGGAAATCAAGCAGTTCCAAAGTGACCGTGTGCGGCAGAAGATTTACGAAATAAATCAGAAAAACCAGTTACAGGTATTGCAGCAAAAAGCTAAAGGTAAAGAAAAGTCTTTCATGCCTATCCTCGTCAGCGACGAAGGGTTGGAAACCATCGAATGGATAAGTCTGGATTGTACTGCGGTCGAGAAAGACGCGCCCTGGCATAGCGATAGCGAAATTAAGATTGACAAGGTGGGATATGTCATCAAGAACGGAACCAAGACAACAGAATACTGGGATGCCTGTATTCGTTGCGACCATAAGCCTTTGCGAATGAAAATTCGCAATATTTGTGGAGATGAAACTGTCTATAATTTATAGTTTAAGATAAAGTAATGAAAGTTGTATATTTAATTGGCAATGGATTTGATTTAAATTTGGGCCTTAAAACGGGCTATAGCGATTTCTATACATATTACTTAAATTGTATAAGTAATGATGTTCTGATTTCTCAACTAAAGTTACATTTAAAACATGATAAAAACAACGAGGGAAAATATCAATATTGGTCAGACCTTGAAATAGCAATGGGAGAATATACTAAAGAATTCTCTCATAGGGAAGATATGGAAAAGGTTTACAATGATTTGAATGACAATCTTCGTGACTACATTATGTCAATTGAGCAGAGTGGCATTCAAGACGATATTGACAAGAATAAATTAAAAACAGATTTAGCACACCCAGAAAAATATTTAAGAGAAATCTTTAAAGAAGATTTTTATTCGTTTGTAAAAAAATGGGAGAAGAGCCCATATGAAACCTATATCATATCATTTAATTATACAAATACAATAGAAACAATATTGAATATGAATGGAGCAATTGAGATAGGACGGACAATCTATCAGCGAAGCAACTTGCTTTATTCTATTATTCATATTCATGGCTTGTCCAACGCTCCGCTTATAGGATTAAATGACGCATCACAAATCGGTAATGACCTGTTTAGAGATGATATAGATACACAAGAGTTTCTTTTGAAACCCCAAATAAATGAAGCTGTCGGACATTTGAATGATAGAAAATCATTAGAACTTATCAGCCAAGCCAATTTAATTTATTTATTTGGACTATCGTTAGGTGAAACTGATAAATTATGGTGGGAAGCTGTAGGTGAACGCTTAAAACGAGATTGTAGAATTATCTATTTTGTATATAATCCCGATGAACATCCACGTCCTAATGAATTAACTAGGATAAGGAGAAAATACAAAGACTTTCTATTGTCAAAAACTAAATTGACACCTGAAGAAAAACAGGCGGCTTTTGATAGAATTTTTATAGTGCACAATTCTGACATGTTTAACTTAAAAAAGAAGCAAAAATAACTATACACTGTTCCTAAATTTACATAGGATATAAATGTATTATTATCATGGGCAAAACAGTAACCACCTACCTCATTGACGGCGATCCCAAGGGCACGCAATACTCGTTCATCAGCAACAAGATTTGCCAGATGTTTGTAGTGCCGCGCTCAAACCTGTCTTATCTGAACGAACAGGAAAAGTTACAGAAGCCGGCTTTCTACATATTGATAGGAGAAGATGAAGCGACCAAGCCACAGGCTTATATCGGCGAGACGGAGAATTTCAAGGAACGCGTGAAAGACCACGACAGCAAGAAGGCGTTTTGGCAAAAGGCCCTCATCTTCGTTTCGAAGGACGAGGACATGACGAAGGCAGACGTGCAATATCTGGAGCACAAAGCCATCGCCGAGGCGAAAAAGGCGAATACGTTTGTCCTAAGCGAGAATAAACAGATACCTAAAGCACCCAACTTGCCCGAACACCAGCGGGACGCTATGGACGAGTTTTTCGAGGATATCAAATTCTTGGCTTCTTTTATGGGGTGCAACATCTTCGATATAGCTCAGCCCAAGGAAGAACATTTGTTCTACACGAAAGGGCGCGGATGCAATGCAAGGGGCTATTACCACTCGTCGGGCTTTACTGTTTTGAAGGGCAGTCTTGTAGCAAGCGACAGCGTTCCGTCTTTCCATTGGACGGAGAAGAGGGAGAAAATGATGAAAGAATACGGGACATTGGATAACAAACATTATGTCCTGACCTCCGACATCACTTTCTCCAGCCCCAGTACGGCAGCTATGTTTTGTCTGGGCAGACCCTCCAACGGTTGGAGTGAATGGAAAGATAAAGACGGAAATACATTAGATGTTGTTTATAGAAAACAATTAGAATAAATATAACAACGTTGACTCTTATATGTTTCCTCTTAATCGTCCTCAATATCCACATACTATCTGCAAAATTAAACAGGATATTTAAGAGTTTAAACAAAGCCCCAGAATTCTTCATTTACCAACATTTGAACTATCCGAATTTTCCGGATAGTTCATTTAACTGTAAATCAGCAGTAGCATTCAAGATTTATCAATTATCCCCTAATCACTGCATCCATAGATGCAATATCACCGCAATCATAAATACAGCAACGCTGCAATCATAGATACAGCAACATCGCAGCAGTTAACCACTTCAAACTACCTATAGGTAAATATACAATTACTTATAGGTAGTTGAAGAATTACTTATAGGTAGTTTACCAATTACCTATAGGTAGTTTGAAATGACATTGCAGCCCATCACCCACTAATATCCCACTCATCTCACCGTATGAACCATTATGAACTTGACAGCTATTAACAGTCTTATTACTTTTGTAACAAATTTAATTCGAACGTATGAAAACATATCATCAACTTCTGTGTGCAACCATGCTTGCACTGTTTGTGGCAGGATGTTCGTCCGATCATACGGATGAAGTACCGGAACCCGAGTCTAAGAAAATTCCCATAACCCTCAGTTGCGGCATCACCGCGACCTCTACCAAGGCTACTGATACGGGATTTGAGACTGGCGACAAAATCGGACTTTATGTGGTGAACTACAGCGGAGGGGTGTCGGGACCGCTGCTTAACGCCGGTAACCATGTGGATAACATGCGATTCACCTACGATGGTACGTGGACTCCGGCCACACCTATCTACTGGGAAGACGAAACTACTCCGGCCGACTTCTATGGCTACTATCCTTATAGCAGTACGCTGACCAACGTAAAGGCAATGCCTGTCGAGACACTGGCCGACCAAAGCACCGAAGCCAACTACAAGGCCAGCGACTTTCTGTGGGGCAAGACGCTGAATGTGTCGCCTACCGAAAAAGCGGTGGGCCTGACCCTTGACCACGTGTTCAGTTGCGCCGTAGTAAAAGTAAGCGCCGGAAACGGATTCACCACCGAAGGACTGGAAGCTGCGAATGTGAGCGTGAAGCTGAACCAGGCTGTATGCCAGGCCACACTGAACCTGCAGGACGGCAGTGTAACTCCCGGTACACAGAAAGAATCTGTCTCTTTCCTGCGCGGCAAGAACAACGAGTTCAAGGCACTGGTGATCCCGCAAAGCATTCCGCTAGCCGACAACCTGTTCACCGTAACCATTGACGGGCGTGACTTCAACCTGAAAAAGGAATTTACTTTTGTCGGTGGCAAGCGCCATACGTTTACCATCACCGTCAAGAAGACCAGCAACGGTATCAACGTTGATATAGGCGACTGGACAGATGATGGTGAGGACCATGGTGGCGTGGCAGAATAAACAGAACAAACAGAATAAACTTAAATAGAACTCATATATGAGAAACAACATCATTCACAGCTTGGCTATGCTAATGCTCGTCGGGGCACTGGCATCGTGCAACGATGACACCTTCGGTCCGAACGGATCGCAGGAGGAAAACAGACGTCCCATCGTTCTGTCCGGAGAGATAGAACAGGTGGCCGTGACACGTGTCAACGACAACGGTTTCTGCGATGGCGACGAAATGGGTGTCTACATCGTAGACTATCAGGGAAGTACACCGGGTACGCTGCAAAACAGCGGTAACCGAGGCAACAACGTGAAGCATACGTTCGACGAAGCCGCCTACAAGTGGAACTCGGCTTACGACGTCTATTGGAAAGACGATCATACGCACATTGATATTTATGGTTACTACCCCTTCGGCTCGCCCGAGGACGTCAATGCCTATGCTTTCGAAGTGAAAAAAGACCAGTCTACCACTACCACCAGCAACGAAATGGGAGGCTACGAAGCCAGCGACTTCCTGTGGGGAAAGGCTGCCGACGTGGCTCCTACAGAAAGAATCATCCGTCTGCCTATGCGCCACCGCATGAGTAGTCCGCACATCACGCTGACCGAGGGCGATGGTTTTGCCGAAGGTGAATGGGCCGGACTCGAAAAACAGGTATTGATTAAGAACACCAAGCAGAAGGCTGTCATCAACCTGGCCGACGGAAGCGTCAGCGCTACAGGCGAAGTGAGCCCTACCGGCATCATCCCTTACGTAAAAGACAACGTGTTCCGCGGCATCGTAGTGCCACAAACCATTTCGGCAGGCACACAGCTGTTTAGCATCACCGTCAACGGTGTAGTCTACAACTTCAGCAAAGAAGAAGCCTTCACCTACGTCAGCGGCAAAATGCATAACTTCACCATTCAGGTGAACAAAAAGGAAGCGACAGGCGAATATACCTTCAAACTGGCAGGTGAATCCATCACCGCCTGGGAGAACGACGACGTGTCGCACGATGCTACCATGAAGGAATACATCGTCATCAACTCTACAGCCGGGCATCTGAAGGACTCGATTACGGCTGCAAAGAAGGATTACAGAAAATTGCAGAATCTGAAGATTACGGGAGAAATAAACTCTGATGACTTCTACTTCATGCGTGATTCGATGGATGTACTGCAATCGTTGAATCTGAAAGAAGTAAAGATAAAGGCATTTGGTAAAGAGCCTGTTTATAATTTACCTTGCGAAGAAGATCAAATACCACATAGTGCATTCTATTTCAACTCAACCGTTAGTGGTAAAATTTCACTAATAAGATTAGTACTACCAGACAAACTTACCTCCATTGGGAGCCGAGCTTTTTATGGATGTAAATATTTAAGTGGCTCTTTAATTATACCAGAAGGAGTAACAGAAATACAGCAAGGAGCATTTAATGGTTGTAAATCTCTGACTGGAACACTTTCATTACCTTCAACGCTAATTTATATTGGAAATAGTGGTAATGATTCTGACAGCAATATTCATGATGAAGGTATAGATTATTACAATGGAGTATTTTCCGGATGCGGATTCACATGTGAACTAAAAATCCCCAATAACGTAAAATTAATCAGAGGTTATGCATTTGATAATTGTAAGGGGTTATATGGTGAACTTCATTTACCTGACAAATTGGAAAGATTAGGTTCAAGAGCTTTCTTCCTTTGCAAAAATCTTACAGGTTCATTAACGATTCCGCAAGGTATTACGGATATTCCAGATGAATGTTTCACAGATTGTGGATTCAACAGCACACTTACTTTACATGATGGCATTATATCCATTGGACAGAACGCTTTTGGAGGATGTCACTTCAGAGGAGAACTTAAATTACCTAAAAATCTTCGAGTTATCAATGACAATGTTTTCAGCTCTTGTGATTTTTCAGGAGAACTAAAATTGCCAGAATCTCTAATAACAATAGGTGATAAAGCTTTTGCTTACAATTGGCGCTTGATGGGCATACTCGAATTTCCCGAAGGTGTCCAAAGTATCGGTGCGGGAGCATTCGCCAAATGCAGCAGCATCGAAGGTCTCGTATTCCCTGAAAGTTTAGAAAGTATCCGATACGAAGTAAGTGATTTTGAAGATGGCGGTGCATTTCAGGACTGTTTCGGAATTGGTAGTATTGTTTGTAAAGGCTCTATTCCTCCTTATATACAAACAGGAGCTTTTAACGGCGTAGCCAAAGACAACTTCACCCTTGAAGTACCGGAAAGTGCCATTCAGCAATATCAGGCCGCACCGGGCTGGAGCGACTTCAAGCGTATTGCCGCCCATCGCGAGCTGGTATGCCGACCCAGCATAGCCAACGCCATCAATACCGAATGTACCCGTACGCTAATTGTTGATGCGGAAGGCGACTGGATAGTAGAAAGCAAGCCGGACTGGTGTACGCTGTCGCAGAACGAGGGCAGCAAGAAGACAGAATTGACACTGACCATCCATCAGATGTCATCGGGAAGCTCCATGCGTAGCGGAGAAATCGTATTCAAACTGAAAGACCAGGACTATCGCCACAAGTGTACCGTATCACAATACGACTACATCTATGCCGAAGACGAAATCATCAACCTGCAGAAAGCCAGCAAAGGCAATCGGGGCGGCATCAACCTCGTCTTCTTAGGCGACGGATATGACGCCAAGGACATTTCGGACGGCAAATATATGAAAGACATGCAGGATCAGGTAGAGAACTTCTTCGGCATAGAGCCGTACAAGAGCTATCGCGACTACTTCAACGTCTATACCGCCATTGCTGTATCACCGGAAACGGGTATCGGTACGATCAACACCATCCGCTACGCCAAATTTGAAACGACGTATACCGGCGGTGTAGGATTGAGATGCGACTACGATGCTGTCTTTGACTATGCACTGAGAATGCCTACCGTGACGACAGAGAATCTGAAAGAATCGCTCGTTATTGTGGTGCCCAACAGCACCGACTACGGCGGCATCTGCCAAATGTGGGAAGACGGATCGGCCATTGCATTCTGTCCGCTCAGCACGTATGGTTATCCGCTCGACACACGCGGAGTGATCCAACACGAAGCAGGTGGACACGGATTCGGCAAACTGGGTGACGAATACATCTATCACAATGCGTTCATCGACTTCTGTACATGTACTTGCTGCGGACATGTCGATGCTATCAATTGGGCCAAAGCCCTGGGATGGTACGAAAATCTGTCGCTGACCGGCAAGATGAACGAAGTGCCCTGGAGCCAGCTGATATTCGACGAAAAATACAGCGACTTTGTCGACATCTTCGAAGGTGGCTATATGCACAGCCGGGGCGTGTTCCGTTCGGAGCAGAACAGCTGTATGAACAACGACATCCCCTACTACAGCACCATCAGCCGTATGGCCATCGTGAAACGCATCAAGCAATATGCTGGCGAAGAGTTCAGCTACGAAGACTTCAAAGCCAACGACGTAGTGAGCAGCGATGCTGCTACTCGCAGCTTCGACAACTTACGATACAGTGGAGGAAGTGTGCACAACTACCAGCTCCCGCCGAAGATTCACAAAGGCAGTCCGCTGGGCAACAAGAAAAACAAATAACGTCATAAACCTACTGATATGAACAATAACAAGTTACACCATATACTGGAAGCAGGACTCCTGTCAGTCCTGCTGATGGTGGGAAGCGGATGCAGCGACAACGAATCGCCGCTACCTGCTGCCGAAGATGAGAATGTGATGACTTTCAACGTCATGCACCCACGGCAAGCGGTTGCCGACTCAAGGGTGACGACTACATCCTTTGAAAGTGGAGACCGGGTCGGTCTGTTCATCACCCGCAAAGATACCCCACTGGAAGTTTCGGGCAACTACGTGAACAATGCCGCCCTGACTTTCGACGGGAGCCAATGGACAACCGAAAAGCCCGTATACTGGGACGGAGGCACTTACAACATCTATGCGTACTATCCGCAAATGAAACCGGTAACTTCGGTGGACAATCTGCCTTTCAGCGTGTCGGCCAACCAGTCGACCGAAGGAGAATACGAAGCGAGCGACTTCTTATGGGCCGGCCAACAGAATGTCAGTGCGAGCAATTCACCTGTCAACCTTCAGTTTGCCCACCGTATGAGCCGCATGCTGATCCGACTGGTCAAAGGAGAAGACTTTGAAGGCGAACTGCCGGAAAATGCTGAAGTATTTATCCACAACACGGTACCCGAAGCCACCATTGACCTGAGTGCCGGTGTAGTGACACGCTACACGTACGGCACCCGGCAAAGTATACAGGCCAAGAGTCTGGGGAACCATACCTATTCGGCCATCATCGTTCCCCAACGCCTGGACAACCGTCAGCCGCTGGTGGAGGTCATCATGAAAGGAGTGTCTTACCTGTACGAAAGCAAGTTTGTCTTTAAACCAGGCATACAGCATTCCGTACAATTGGTTGTTTCTAAAAATCCGGAGCAGATAAAGATTGAAATAGGAGGAGAGTTGGAAAATTGGGACGAATAAAGTTGCATTAACTGGTAGGGAGATGCCATCCTTTCTTTTCTCATTTTTTATGGGAAAAGAAGGATAGGCATCTCATTTTAAGTTATCTTTGCCGTCACATAACGATGTAAAACCATGCAACAAACCAATCCTATTTTCCATATTCTTTTATCGAGCTTATCTGTCTGTGTTCTTTTCCTGTCGTCATGCCACCATTTGGATACCGATCCTGTTGAGGCTCTTCCGTTCCGTAACGATGGAACAACGTGGGGGTTGATAGCCACCGACGGGACCGTGCTACAGCCTGCCGGAAGCTTCGAACATCGGCCATCGGCCGTTGTAGGAGGCATGTTCAGTCTGGCAAATGAAGAAGGACGTCTCCAACTCTACAGCCTGCACGATCATCCTGCACATCCCGTCAGCCAACGCAGCTTTGTACGCATCGGACATTTTTTCGAGAACGTGACACTTGCTCAGGAGGAAACAGATTCTCCGATTCTGCTGATAGACAAACAGGGAAACAATGTAGCCTCGACGGCCCAATATCCGCAATATGACATCGTACTGATGCATAACTTCAGCGAAGGTCGTGCACTGTTTGCCACAGGCAATGGGAAATACGGATATATGGATACACAGGGGAACATCGTTATTCCACCCATTTACGACCGGGCACACGATTTTCACGAAGGCCTGGCACTGGCCGGCAACACCAATAGCGAGGGACAGAGCGGCTACCTGCTGATTGACAGGAACGGAAAGATAAAGACGGCCATCCGGTTGTCCAACTCGCTGCTCGATGCCGGACTGTCTGACAGCCGTCTTCTGTTCTGCGAATTGGGTACCCGTCACTTCGGTTACCTGAACCGGCAGGGAGAACCGGAACTCTATCTGCCCGAAAAGTTTCGTCTGGCATTGCCATACAAGAATGATATGGCTGTAGTAGAAACGGAGGAAGGACAGGGCGTCATCGACCGCCAGGGACAACCCCTGATTCCGAGCATCTACGACAAAATACACCTGACTAACCACGGGCTCACAGCCATCTGTAAGAACGGGAAATGGGCAGTGGTCGATCCCAGAAATCAGGCAGCTATCCAATTTCAATACGATTCCATCGGGCATTATTACAATGAGGGACTTGCCGTAGCCCGGCAAAAGGGACGATACCTGCTGATTGATAAGGAAGGAAATCCGCAGGGAAATGTGACTTATAATGTCATCGGTGAGGAGCAGACTGCCAGCCGGTTGTGTCCGCAGCGTTTCCTGATAGAACGTCCATCGACCGAAAACAGCATGAAACCGCAATCTGAAAGCATTGAAGACAAGCAGGGAAATGCGCTCCCAGACACAGACCTTGCACAAGCATCCGGCACCCATACGACGGAACCCACAACAAAAACCTCCAGCCATATAGCCAGTCAGGACTGGAGGAAAGTAAGCGAACAGCATCCGTTCTATCAGGAAGCCATCAAAGTGGTATCGGGCAAACTGGACGAAAAGGATGCAGGGAACAGACAGATGATACTGAACTACGTAGAGCATCTGCGTACTTCGTATACAACCAAGGACATCGACTTTCTGGAACAGCTGTTCAGCGAAAACGCCCTTATTGTGGTAGGCACCGTGGTACACACGTCGCAAAAGGAAACCGGCTACCTGTCGCCTGCACAGGTCGTCTACAACGTTAAGAGCAAACGGCAGTATCTGGACCGTCTGAAACAAGTGTTCAAGGCCAACCGCAGCATCGACGTGAAGTTCAGCAATTTCCACATCATGCGCCATCCTACGGTGAAAGGTATTTACGGAGTCAGCCTGAGACAGAAGTACCGGTCGGACATCTATGCCGACGACGGGTATCTGTTCCTGCTGTGGGACTTTCGTGACGAAACAGCCCCGAAGATTCACGTACGTACCTGGCAACCCCGTATGCAAGCTGACCATACGCCACTGCCAGAAAACGAAATATTCAACATCAATAACTTTAACCTGCAATGAAACGTACTTCATCCGTCCTACTATTCAGTCTGCTGCCGGTTCTCCTGCTGCTTTTACCTACAGGAAGCACCTTGGCACAGGACTTTACCGTACGCCATTTCCGTATATTGCCCAATGACATTTCAGCCTACATTGACCCGGTGCGCGACCTGAACGATGAAGCCTGTGCCCTGATCAAAGTTGTAGGTGACAAGGATTTTGTATTCTCCTCTCCACTGGGCATCGTAAAACGTAAAAACGATGTAGGAGAAATCTGGTTATACCTGCCCAAAGGCAGTGTGATGATAACCATCAAACATCCGCAATGGGGCGTGTTGCGCGATTATCGCTTTGCGGCACCGCTCGAATCGCGTATGACTTACGAACTGATGCTGACACCGCCACTCGGATATCAGTATCCGGTAGAAATGCCAACGCTTGAAAAGCAGCCTGTACTGCCCGACACCTCCCTGTACCTGGCTAAGCATCTGCCACCGCTTCCGCCTCAACGGTCCCGCCGGCCACGGGAGCCCTGGCGCAGGCTTATATTGCTCAACGCAGGTATACAGGCCGACGGGCCTTCGGCCGGACTGCGCCTGGCACTTATGCGGCGACACGGTGCGTATCTGCTGGTACAGAAAGATTTCCGCGGCATGCCTCATACCCAGGGCGAATGCGACCGGAACGGACTTCTGCCCGGAACGGATGAAGCCCCCTACTACACCGGACGGACAGAAAAAGGACGCTGGATGCTGATGGCGGGAGGCATTCACCGGTTGATAGCCGACTTCTGCATCTACGAAGGCGTGGGTTACGGACAGCGGGATGTGGCCTGGGAACAATATAATAACAGTGCACTGCTGCTGAACACCGATTTTTCGTACCGGGGTATCAGTGCAGAAGCCGGTTGCCTTTACCGCTTCCGACGGATGGTGGTATCGGCGGGTGTTATGACCATCCGTCTTCAGTATTGGGAAGCCGCTGTCGGAGTAGGTATTAACTTCTAAATCCTTTCGAAAAAATGACCAATCATTTCCGTACATACATCTATATATGGATCATATTCCTGCTTACAGCCTGTAGTAAGGATGAAGAACCGGTGAACCTGCCTCCGTCGGTCAGCATAGAGGCAGCCAGGGACATTACGCGCACAAGTGCCCTGCTCTCGGGCAAGGTAACGCCGAATGCAGAAGGTAACGTCAGTAAGATTCGGTTCCGATACGGACTGACTTCTGACATGACCGAATCCGTCGACATATCCGTCACCGAGGAGCAGGATGTCTCGACACTATTGACTGGACTGCATCCGGGAAGCACTTATTATTATCGCCTGGAAGCCGGAAACACATACAGCACCGTGCGCAGTGAGACAATGAGTTTTGAAACAGTCCCCAATACAGAACCTACTGTCAGCGACCTGAAAATGCTGAACCAGGGACCGAGCAGCATCACCCTTGAATGCGAAATTCTGGACGATGGCGGAGAAGAAATCACCGCTACCGGATTTTATTTCCGGGCCGAGGAAGATGAACAGGAACAACAAATCAAACTGGGTAGTCCGGAAGAAAAGCGCTGGAAAACACGCATCGGTAACCTGCAACTAGAAACCACCTACTACATACAAGCCTATGCCGCTAACTCTATTGGTGAGACACGCAGTAAGGTGTACCAGTTCCAGACTGGTGAGGTGGTCGTACTGACAGAAGCCGGAACCCTTCATGAAGCAATTGGAGAACAGGAAAAATACCAGTTCACTACCCTCAGTATAGCCGGACCGCTGAACGGGACAGACATCCGTTATCTGCGCGACATGATGGGAACGGACATCGAAGGAGAGAATACCGACGGGAGATTACAGCGACTTAACTTAAACGATGCTTCGATTGTGGCCGGTGGTGCAAGTTACGACGGACAACGTTTCACAACTGCCAATACAGTCAGCCAAGGTATGTTTGCCAACTGCATCTGGTTACAGGAACTGACCCTTCCGGTAGGAGTAACGACGGTCGAAAGAAATGCCTTCGAAAACTGCACCTCTTTGTCTGTCCTTCATTTCTCACCATTGCTGGCACGATTTGATTCCTCGGAAGGTTGCAGCAGTCTGACCATCCTGGACATTCCGGAAGTCAATCCGGCCTTTAGCAGCGATAATGGGATATTATACAACCAAAAAATGACAGAACTGATATGGTATCCGGAAGGGAAAAAAGAAGAATACTTCCAGATACCGTCGAACATCACCACAATCAGGGAATATGCTTTCTACAACACCCGGTTACAACAAATCGGCCTGCCTTCGTCTGTAAAGGAGATCGGGCAAGAAGCCTTTGCCTTTTCAGCAATCAAAAGCATTGTCTTGCCCGATAATATCAGCCTCATCCCTCATGGATGTTTTCAGCAGTGCCGGCAATTACAATCGCTGACATTGGGAGCATCTGTATCTTATCTGTCTGAATATTGCTTCGACGGTTGCTCTTCGCTGCAACACCTGTACATCAAAGCAAGCGATTTTCCGCCCGTATGTCAGGACGAAACCTTTGTCGGAGCGGAACAACTGTTCGAACAAGGTACCCTTCATGTGCCTTACGGCTGCCAGTCTATCTACAGGAAGCATGCTGTCTGGGGACAGTTCAGGAACATCGTTGAAGAGAGTTTTTAAAGCTACAGCCAGATCAGCAGCAATCCTACCGCAATGCTCACGATGGTGCACACCATTCCCGGCATCATAAACGAATGGTTGAGAATGTACTTCCCGATGCGGGTCGTGCCTGTACGGTCGAAATTGATTGCTGCCACCACTGTCGGATAATTGGGTATAAAGAAATAGCCATTCACAGCCGGGAACAATGCTATCAGCATCCAGGGAGAAATGCCTAATGCGATTCCCAAAGGGAGTACGGCACGGATGGTTGCAGCCTGACTGTAAAGCAGAATGGACATAACAAACAACGCCACCCCAAACAGCCATGGCATGGACTGGACAACACCTTCGATGGAGGAAGTCAGCGAAGACAGATTGCCGGCAATGAATGTATCGCCCATCCAGGCAATACCGAAAATGGCAATCACAGCCTGCATACCTGCCGAAAAAATACTTCCCTGCACAGCCTTGATACCGTCGATCCGACAGATAATCAGGATGAGAGCCGAAGTGCTGAGCATGATGATTTCGATAATGGAAGGCATGTCGAGTGGAACAAGCTTGCCATCTGCCCAAAATACAGGACGCAAGGCATCAACCGAACCAAACAATACAATCAGGAAAGTAGCGAGTAGAAATATACCTACTGAGATACGGGCTTTCTGCAAATCGAACGATACAGTCGTTTCGGCCAGACGAGACTCTATCATCCCCTCCTTAAGACGGCGTTGGTATTCCGGATCGTTCACCAGTTCTTTGCCTACCTTCATCGAACAAAAGGCACCCACCAGTACCCCGATCAGCGTAGCAGGAACGGAAATCTTCAGAATATCGAACAAGGAAATGTCGAAACCAGCCAGCATGCCCAGCAAAGCCACCGTAGCCGCCGAAATGGGACTGGCTGTAATGGCCTGCTGCGAAGCAATGACAGCAATACCCAACGGACGTTCGGGACGGATTTTTGTCTCGCGTGCCACTTCGGCTATCACAGGAAGCACCGAATAGGCTATGTGCCCTGTTCCTGCCACGAAAGTAAACAGATAAGTAACCAAAGGGCTCAGCAACGTAACCCATGCCGGATGTTTGCGCAATAACCTTTCGGCCAGCTTCACCATATAGTCGAGTCCACCGGCAGCCTGCATGCACGAAGCTGCCGAAATAACGGCTACAATCATCAGCATCACATCGATAGGAGGAGCCGTGGGCTGAAGCCCGAAAACAAAACAAAGCAAGGCCAGGCCTGCGCCTCCCATTACTCCTAACCCGATGCCTCCCAAACGGGCACCAATCACAATAGCAGCCAGTACAACAATCAATTGCAACCACATACTCACTCCATTTTTTTATTCTACATTATAGCCTGATACTTTCAGCAGAGGTTTGTTTCCCCGTGTATCTACGTCTTCCCAACGGACATGTATTACTTTGCTCTCGCCCGGCAGCAGGGCAAAATAGTTGTCGGAATAGAACACGGGCAAGAACTGAATGCCGTCTTCATCGCCTACCACATTCAGCCGGATCATCAAAGCCGGAGTGGCAGTGCGGTTCTCAACAGTGATTCGGGCCGTCCATTCACCGTCAGCACGCTTCGCATATGCTGCCTGCGTATGCAGAGTAACCTTCGGAAGCTGTTTCAAAGCCTGATAGTTGTTCTCGACCTTACTGCGGTGATAGAAATTCTCGGAAACAATCTTCCCATTTTCCTCCAGCAGCAACCTGATGAAATGCACTTCGCTCAGGTTGTCAGGAAATTGCAGTCGGATACACTTTTCGGTGGTATCTTCGCGGCTGTCTACTTTGACTTCCTTCTCCCAAGCTACGGTGCCGTTCATGTGGAGCACCTGTGCACGGGCCTTCAGAGCGGGATGCCGGCCGGCATGATAGTTCACCACTTCTACATCGTCCGTAGCCGGATTCCACTGGATGTGCAACGGTTCGGAAGCTTTCTTGATGGCAAAGTAAGCGGCTGTCGGTTCGAAATAATAGTCGTATGTCTGCCACACCATCGAAGGCCAGCAGGGATGGCTCATCCACATCAGCAATCCCATACGGTTCTTGCTGCGCGACTCGAAGAGGCTGCGATGCCCATCGTAGTTCACCCACTGAGCCAGATCAGCAAATTCTTTGGCACTCTGTGGCTGACCGTATCCCGAAGCTATGATCTCATTAAAAGAAGTTGCGCCCTGTGCCCCTTCCAGAGTATAGTCGTGCATACCCCACTGATGCGACTGCGGCCAGATACCTTCGGGCGAATAGGTACGCAGAAAACTCTCATAAGTCAGCACGTTGGGCATGCCCCGCTCGCTGTGGAACTTGTCGTTACCGGTCTCCAATGTAAAGTAGGTTTTGGCAGGAAGCATACGGTAAGGACCGTGACCGCTCACTACCTCATCGGCCGAACTGGAAATATAATGAAGTCCCGGGTGTTCTTCCTTTATGATACGGCGCAAAGCCTTGTCGATGGTCTCGGGTGGGAAGCCCTCGTTACGTCCGCAATACAAAGCAAGTGAAGCATGGCTGCGGATGCGCTTCACATAGTCCTCGGCATTGGCAATAAACATTGCCGGATTGTAAGGATCGGGACCGTCGGCAGGATTGGCCAGCCAGAAATCTTGCCAGATCATGATGCCATATCGGTCGCAGGCATCATACAGTTCTTCGTCGCCAATCATGCCTACCCAGTTGCGAAGCATGGTGAAGTTCATGTCTGCATGATAAGCTACGGCAGTCTCGTATTCGCGGCCCCGGTAATTCAGGTTCGACTCACTGAAGCCCCAGTTACCACCACGGCCAATGAAACGGCGACCGTTGATGTAGAGGTTCAGCACGTCGTTCTTCTCGTCGAACGTCATCTGACGAATACCGACTTTGAAGTCACGGGTATCGGATACTTCGTCATCTACTTTGAACGTAAAGTTTGCATCATATAGATAAGGGGTACCATAACCGTTGGGCCACCACAAACGGGGATGCTGCATATAAAGTTGTGAGAAACGGTCGGCATCGAATACAACCGTCCGTTCTTCACCGGCCTGCAAACTGACGGGTTGCTCGAAACGTACATCGCCTATCCGGCCCGACAAGATGCCACTCACGGCATTGGCGTCGTGATTCTTCACCACAACCTCTGCCGTCAGTCGGGCCTGGGTGGTATCGGGCAAAGCCAATTGGGTCTGCACGTAAGGATCCTGTACGGTTACCTTGCCAGTCGTTGTCAGAAACACATCGTTCCAGATACCGATGTTTCGTCCACGTACGGTCGGTATCCAGTCCCAGCCGATGGTGGCATGGAAAGTAGGATTGTCCGCACCCAAAATACCGCCATTGAAGTCCGTACTCTGTTTGTTCTTTTCCTTCACGGCACCAATATGTTCATTCTTGATGATTTCTACGGCCAGAACGTTTGTACCCTCCTTCGCCCACCGTGTCACATCGAACTTACCGCGGATAAAGGCACCTTCGATACGTCCTACCAGTTGTCCGTTCAGGAAAACATTGGCTTTCCAGTTGATGCCGTCGAAGTTCAGAAAAACCCGGTCGCGCCGGAACGATTGCGGCAACTGGAATTCACGACGATACCAAAAATTGGAGTTAAAAAACGATTCAGATACCATCAGCTGATTGTCGGCATAGTTCGGATCGGCCAGTGCACCTACATTCTTGTACGAAGTCAATACGGTGCCCGGCACGGTAGCTGTCACCCACCCTTCAGGTTTATAAGCAGGCAAGGAAATGTCCTCGCCTACGGCCTGCACCTCCGAAGCTCGCTGCAACTGCCATCCACCGCCCGAAAGTAGCAGTTTGCCGTCTGCCGCTACGGGCATGGCTGCCGCATGGGGCAGAAGTCCTCCCCGACCCATTACTTCCAATTCACTCAGTATGTAGCATTCCCCGTCTGCCGACTGGTCCATACAGACACGAACATAACGCCCCTTTCCATCGACAGCGATTTCGTCTGTCAGTTCTGTTCCGCCGGGCAACGAAGCTACGTCGTGCCACGTACGGGCATCGTCCGAAGTCTGTATACTTCCTTTGACAGCCTTGTTCACCCAGCGCAGAATTACCTTGTCAAACTCCGAACGGGTTCCTAAGTCTACACTGACCCATTCCTTGCCCGCAGTGGCACTCATCCATGCACTGGTGAAAAACTGAGAAGGCTTCAAATCGACGGGTCCTTGAGCATCGGCAAACTCAACTTCGTGGAAAGTCCACTCGTAAGCACCCTTCATCCGCAAGCGGATGCGATAGGATGAATAAGACGCAGCATTGGCAAAACGGAAGGTCTCCTCCAGCCGACGCATTGGCATGGACACAGTACCGGTCTGTTTATTGGGGTCGTTTACCTCTACCCGACCATTACGGGCTTTGCCGGGCAATCCGCTTCCCCGGTTCACAGCCAGTACAGTCCAGGTAGTACCGTCGTTCGAGGCTTCCCACGTCATTTCGTACCCACCCTGAGCCAATCTATCGTCGTACACCAATGTACCGGTGACTACTGCATGGGTAACAGTTTTGCCATAATGGTGCATATCAAACTGGAAAAAGGCATCTTCACCACGCACACTATTGCGCGAATACGGCCCTCCGTCAATCATCCATTCCCGTTCCCTTTTGGGGACACTCCCCCCGGCAGTCCGGAGCTCGAAGTAAGGAGGCTTGCGGTCGGTCACGATGCCATCCGTCAGAAGCTGCGAGGTCAGGTTGTAATCGTAAGCCGACGACTGATAAGTAGCCCGCAGGAGAGCCAGGTTACGATATTGGTTGCCTCCGGGTAACAACTCGGGCGAGAAGTCTTCTTCCGGACTGCCCGGATAGACACCAATGCCACGGGTGTAATAGTCGGAACGCAGATAGTCCCGCTCCGAAGCTGTCTGTGCATCGGCACAACCGGACAGAAGCAACAAGGCTCCTGCCCCACCATACAATATTAAAGCTGCTGCGTCTTTCTTCTTCATAAATCATCTAAACTAATAGGAACGGGGACGGTCTGCCGGAGCAGCACCAAACTGTTTATTCGGCTTGTTGCCCATCTCGAAGGTCAATGTACCGCCTTTCATAACATCTTCGTACGTGATATAGCTTTTCGGATAGGACTCACCATTCAGTCGGACAGATTGGATATATTTATTGTCCTTGCTTACGGCCGGAGCCTCTATCGTAAATGCCTTTCCTTCCGGCAGGTTAATGGAAACTTTCTCAAAGAGCGGACTGCCAAAAACATACACTCCGTGAGACGGATTAACCTGATAGAATCCTAAAGCAGACAGTACATGCCATGCCGACATCTGACCACAATCTTCATTGCCAATAATACCGTCGGGACGGTCAGTATAGAAGTTGTGCTGAATGTAACTGACTTTCTCCGCCGTCTTCCACTGCTGACCGGCATAAACATAGAGGTAAGCTACGTGATGACTGGGTTCGTTGCCGTGGGCATACATGCCTATCAGTCCGCTGATGTCGGCTGAGGCCTGCTCACCCATATCACCTTCGGCCACAAAGAGCGAATCCAACTTGCTGGCAAAGCGGTCGTCGCCGCCCATCAGACTGATAAGTCCTTCGGGATGTTGAGGCACAAAGAAAGTATAATGCCAGCCATTGCCCTCACAGAAATCACCCCATCCGTGAATAGACAGGAAAGGATCGTAGGGCGTACGCCAACTGCCGTCGTCCATCTTCGGACGGATAAAATTGATACTTTTGTCAAAATACTGTTCGTAGTAGTGCCCACGCTTCCAAAAAGTATTATATATATCTTCTTTACCCATCTTCTGAGCCATCATGGCCAGCCCCCAATCGCCTACAGCATATTCCATGGCAATGGAAGTGGCTTCTGGCATTTTGTCACACGGTATCCAGCCTTTTTCCATCACGTAAGAAACCCCACGCTGCCTGTCGTAAGTAGCTGAGGCAGCCATGTAATTCAACGCCCGTTCGGGATCGAAACCACGGAAACCCTTCAGATAAGCATCTGCTATTACCGGAATAGCACTGTAACCCGGCATTTGATTGGTTTCGCCTCCCACTAACGGCCAGATGGGCAACTTACCTTGCTGGTCGTAGATACTCAACATGGAATTCACCATGTCGGGCACTAACTGAGGCTGGATAATGGTGAGTAAGGGATGAAGGGTACGGTACGTATCCCACAACGAGAAGGTAGAATAGTTAGTCCAATAGTCGGCCTTGTAGATTTTATCATCGTGCCCACGGAACTCTCCGTTCACATCGGCATACAGTGTCGGAGCAATGAACATGTGATACAAACTGGTATAAAAAATCTTCTTGCCACGTTCGTCACCACTCTCTACGTTCACACACGACAGCATGCGATTCCAACGTTTTTCGGCATCCGAACGAACCTTCTCAAAGTTCCATTCAGGTTGTTCCGCTTTCAGATTAGCCAGAGCATTGGCACAACTGACGGATGAAAGGGCCACCTTGAGCTGCACCTTCTTCGGATTGTTCCGAAAGGTCAGTACCCCTTTCACCGCTTCACCGGAAAGGCTATCTGATCCGACAGCCGCATCATCGTCAAATACGGCCACACTCTCAATCGGTTGATCGGACTTCAGCACAAAAAATACCTTGTGCTGCGGACTCCATCCCTTGGAAAAGCGGTATCCCTCAACCGTATATTCATCCGTCCGTTTCAACGCAGTCGCAAAAGCACGGTCGCCGTTGCCTTCCTTTAAGTTCACCAACAACCGGGGTGTTCCTTCGGAGTAAGTATAGCGATGAATGGCGACACGGTCGGTAGCCGTCAGTTCGGCACGCACACCATTATCCATCAGCAACGAATAATAACCGGGAGCAACTTCTTCGTTCTCGTGCGAGTAATAGGTCGAACAGGCTCCCTTGATGTTATCCTGTTCGCCACGGGCAGTACGGACATCGCCTACATAAGGCATCAGAAGCACATCGCCCAAGTCGGCACACCCAGTACCGCTGAGGTGCGTATGACTGAATCCTATCAGTACACTGTCCGAGTAATGATAGCCCGAACACCAATCCCAACCTTTATGAATGTTCTGCGGCCCCACCTGCACCATGCCCAAGGGGACACTGGCACCTACAAATACATGTCCGTGCCCACCCGAGCCGATATAAGGATCTACGTAACGGAGGTAATCGGCACCAGCCGTACTGTTTTCTTTTTGTGAAACGCATGCGGACGGCACCACAGCCAGCAGTCCACACAGCAATATACCTGTAGTAAATGAAAGTATTTTCATGACATTATGTTTGTTTGAAAGTTTATTCGTTACAGACTGTTCAATAAATCCAGCTTCCCGTCATTGATTAACTTGATGATCAACTCACCGAACAGTGTGTTCTGCCAGGCAAACCATTTACGGGTGAACTTTTCAGGATTGTCCTTATGGAAGGATTCGTGCATGAAACCGGTACCGGCATCGGTTGTCATCAGCATACGGATACACTGTTTGATTTCCTCGTCGTCCTGACTGGTGAAAGCTTTCATCATGATGCTCATGGGCCACACCATATCGTATCCGATATGCGGTCCTCCAATGCCTTCGCCTGCCTTTCCTCTGAAGAAATAAGGATTGTCCTCGCTCCAGACAAAACGGCGTGTATTCTGATAGACAGGATCACTGATATCGACATCTCCCAGATAGGGCAAAGCCAACAGGCTGGGAACATTGGCATCGTCCATCAGCATGCAGCTGCCATAACCGTCTACCTCGTAAGCATAGATTGTACCATATTTAGGATGCTCACAGGTAGCATATTTTTTCAGAGCCTGCTCTACTTCATTGGCCAGATCCGTGCATTGACGTGCCAGTTCCCCATTCTTGTTCACTTCCGTCAGAATCTCGGCCGCTTTCCGCAAAGAAGTCACGGCAAAGAAATTGGACGGAATGAGGAAAGGCAGGGTCGTAGCATCGTCCGACGGGCGGAAAATGGAGACTATCAGGCCAACCGGATTGGCAGGGGCTCCCCAACCGTCGTTGATGGTAGTATCGGTAGCACGTTCGGTTTTGCGTTGGAAACGGTAAGGTCCCCTATCCTCTTTACGCTGCTGTTCCTTAAAGGTACGGAGTACGTTACCGATAGCCTTCAGCCAGTTTTCATCGAAAATACTGGCATCGCCCGTCACTCTCCAATAGTGATAGGCAAGCCGCAACGGATAGCATAAAGAGTCTATCTCCCATTTGCGCTCGTGCAGTTCGGGCTTCATGTCAGTACGGTCGGTCTCCCACTGACTGCCCTTGGGACCGTCATTGAAAGCATTGGCGTAAGGATCCTGATTAATGCACAGAAACTGACGGCGGATGACTCCTTCGAGCATCGCCTTCAATTGAGGATCATCGTTGGCAAACTGTACGTAAGGCCATACCTGTGCACCCGAGTCGCGCAGCCACATGGCATGGATGTCGCCCGTATAGACAAAAGTGTCCGGTTTACCGTCCTGCATACGGAAGTGCACGGTGGTATCCAGTGTATTTGGGAAACAGTTCTCGAACATCCAGGCCAGATAAGGATTCTTCAGCAACGCTTTTATTTCCGCAATTTTCTTTTCGATGATATCCGACTGAAACAGACGCTCCTCCGGCTTGGGACGTTGGCTGATGTAGCGGCCAACGTTATCATTCGGTGCCGTAAAAGATTCTTCCGGAATTTGTTCAACGGGGCGGGACATCCCGTAACGGTTTTCGGCTGCAGCAGTGCCCGACACCAGTCCCGACAGCATCAGGGCGGCAGCCAGTAGTTTTTGGTTCATCATATATTCTATTTACTTATCTTACTTAAGTTTCGCAAGTCTCAACTTATTAGTTGACGAGGCTTCAGTTAACAAGTCTACTAGGCTGGAACTCCCGGTTTGACAAAGTGCTGCTTGAAACGGCTTGCTACAAACGCCTTGTTAACTCGTCAACTTGTTGCTTATCAACTGCAACTTGAGCTTGCGAATTGAAAATCGACGAAGTCAAAGTTGAATTATCTTACTTAACTACAATTTCATCGGTAAACAGCCAGCCCATCACCTCCCGATTTATGAATCCCTGGAAACGGACATATCGTACTTTAGCATTGCCTTCCCACCGATAGTTGCGGAAGGTAAGCCGTTCCTCGGTAACAGGGACGTCGGTCGCAATGCGCTTCACCTCGTCGAAGCGAAGACCATCCTCGGACAAAGAAATCACAACCTCCTTCGGAAGCCATACTTCAGGACCACGCAGTTGCAGAAAGTCTGCTTCCACCAGCCTGATATCCGTCAGTCTGCCCAGATCGATGGTTACGTCCACATCCTTGCACAAGAAGCCTTGCCAGCGACGGTCGCCATACGTCCAGCCTCCACGCCATCCATCAGTCAGTGTAGAATCGCCCGAAGCCGGATAGGCCGATGAGAAAGGTTGGGCATACGTCACCGGACAATGCAAGGCAAGATGTTCGACCGGCTTCAAAGACTCCGGACGCTCGCCCACTTCTTTCTTTAAGTCGAAAGGATGATAGTCCTGCGACTGCAACCATTCCGTTTCCTTCAAGACGGATTTCCGGAAACGGGTCCAGTCTTTCCGTTCCGGCTCTGTCCACGCCACTTCGGCCAAGGCCAGCAAGCGCGGATAAATCATATATTCGGCATGTTCGGCAGTGGGAATATACTCGGTCCAAACATTAGCTTGTACTCCTTTAATGAACCGACGCTGCTCACTGCTCAGTTCGGCAGGAACTGGATTGTAGGAATATACTTTCTCCAAAGTCAGATAACCGCCAATCGCTTCGGGCTGTGAAACAGGAGCATCCTGATAGGCGTCCAAATAGCAGAACTCGCCGGGAGTCATGACAACATCGTGGCCAGCCTTGGCAGCCGTAATGCCTCCCTGCTCGCCCCGCCACGACATTACTGTAGCACTCGGAGCCAGCCCACCTTCCAGAATCTCGTCCCATCCTATCAGTTTACGGCCGTGACTGTTCAGGAACTTCTCTACGCGATGAATCAGATAGCTTTGCAATCCCTTCTCGTCTTTCAGTTCTTCCTTACGGATACGGTTCTGACACTTCGGGCACTTCTCCCAACTGCTTTTGGCTGCTTCATCCCCACCGATATGAATATACTCCGAAGGGAAAAGCTCCATCACTTCCAGCAACACGTTCTCCAGAAAAGTAAATGTTTCTTCGTTGCCAATGCATAGTTCACCGTTCTGATAAGGCTTGCCCGAGCAGGACAACTGAGGAAAAACGGCCAGTACTTCTTCCGAGTGTCCAGGCATCTCGATTTCCGGAATGACGGTAATGTGCAGTTTGCGTGCATGTTCCACAATCTCGCGTACGTCGTCTTGCGTATAATATCCACCTTGGGCACCGGCCTCATCCCGACGGCAATATTTACGTCCTCCCCTCCACCAGGCTTTCCAGTTGGGATAAGGACGATAGGCGGTCTGTTCCGTCAGCTGAGAATAACGTTTGATTTCCAGACGCCAGCCCGCACCGTCGGTCAGGTGCCAGTGGAAACGGTTCAGCTTGTAACGGGCCATGGCGTCGAGCTGCTTCATCACAAACTCCTTCGAACGGAAGTGACGAGATACGTCAAGATGCAGACCACGGTAATCGAAACGTGGATAGTCACTGATATCTACATAAGGTAAACTCCAACTACCTTCTTCAGGCCCTTCCTCTGCCAGTTGCAACAGGGATTGAAAGGCATAGAAAAGTCCTGTCGCAGTAACAGCCTCAACATGTACCCCGTCGCAGCCTATAGCCAAGGTATACCCTTCGGCAGAAGCTATACCCGGAATAGAATCGGTCAGTTCAAAACAGAAAGGTGCCCGCTCATCCTCCGACATCTGCAGCCCGAACGGGGAAGCTCCAAGCACAGCAGCCAGATCGGAGCGTTCAGTTCCTTTCAGATTGGTAGTAAACTGTTCGCCAAAAGAAAATGTGTACATGCCAGAATGTACCTTATACATCTGGGGTTGAGGAATGAGAGCTAACGGGGAAGTGGACACATGCCCACATCCGGCAGCCAATGCCACCAAGACAGTCAAAAGGGAAATCAAACGGATTTTCATAGCCTAAAAGTATTAAATCTTCTTCGGCCGCCTAAATTAGCAAAAATATTTTTAAATCAAAGATTTAACCGACAAAGAAAAACAAAGCCATCGAAAACAGCTCCGTCCCCGTCTAATACAGATTACCTAACTTTGTCCGGTAGCTGGCAGCAACGCTCTGCTGAACCGACAATGGAAACTCATCGTTCCAAACAGATTTCTGCATAGCGGTATCGGACAACTCAGCCCAATGGGAAGCGGGCAAAGAATAGTTACCATAGACCGGCAAAGCCACAGGAGCCTTACCCGACCTGCGGGAAATATAAAGAGCTCCCCCCAGAACAAGCAACAACGCCATACCGGCAGCCAAAATCCGGTAACGTCTCAAGAAGACAGGCTTTTCCTGCACACTGCGGGAAACCTCCAGTGCCGAAGCATAACGTTCTGCCGGCTTACGACGCGTACATCTCCGCGAAACAGCAGCCAGTTTTTTGTCCTTCAGGCTTTCGGCCATCTCGCCAATGATTATGCCCAACGAATAAATATCGGCACGCAGATCAAGAGGCTGTCCAGGTTTCAGGGCTTCAGGAGCCAAGTAATAGCGGGTACCGGCAGGAAGCTTTAACGCATCGTAATCGTCACAGTCGGACAAGCCGAAATCGATCAATTTTACATTATGACCATTATGAGTCACTAGTATATTTTCCGGTTTCAAGTCTCGGTGTACAATCTGTTTCCCGTGCAGATAATGAAGCGCACTGCAAAGTTCGGTTATAAACTTACGCGCCAGTTCCGGTGTCAGCAGACCACGCTGCATAACTTCCTTCAGCGTAATTCCGTCAATGTACTCCAGCACAATGCAATGTCCCAGCTCCGGTAAAGTTTCCCAGCCTAAGGCTCTGCAGATATGAGGGTGCTCCAGTTGATAACCGATATCGAATTCTTTCCGCAACGCCTGTTCATAGAAATCGCTGCCAATGTATTCGGGCTTCAACGCTTTCAAAATATGCAAGCGATTATAACGCTGACAACGGAACAGACGTGCATAACCCGACACGGACACATACACCTCCGTCAGATTCGAAAAGCTCTGTTCGCCCGACTGAACGTCAGCATCGATAAATCCGGACGAAACTTCATTCTCTGCCATTGGCCAGCCCATTTAATAATGTCAATCCACCGTTACGCCCTGCGATGAAAGGCGAAAGCTTCACACCGTCGCGCAATACGTAAGGTAGGAAAAGCGGTTGTCCCATCAGGAAAGAGACTGCTTCGAAACGGTCACCCACCAACAATTTAGACTGCCGGGCTTCCTTTACTTCGAACAAATCGCCTCCTTCGTAGTACAGACGCAGATAACGATTAGGCGACCATCCGATCTCCAACTCCGAACCGGGTGACAACTCGCGGGTCACGATCTGATGAGCCGAGAAAAACGATGAATTATAAACCGGACTATTCTTCAGCCATGCGCAAAACTGCTTGAAATTGGAATGCCCCACATAGCGTGCCAAAACATCCAATGTACGCATACGAGGCAAATGAGAATCACCCACATAACCCCACAAACGTTTCAAGGTAGATGTCGAGACCAGATCGTCCACCTGCTGCTTCAGATGTAGAGAAAACTCATCGAAATCGGTCGAAGTCTGCAACGGCTTCTGATATGTCTTCTCCACCTGTAATAACAATTCTGCAATTTCCGGTTTATATATATTCATTTTTGTCTTGCATTATTTAACGAGACAAACTTACGGAAAATCTCTGAAAAAAAAGCAGGAATTCAACAGAATCACAACATTGGAATTGAAAATTAGACAAGTAATTTAAAAATACGTCATCAGAGGACGTACAACAAGCATCTATCCCCTCCCAACATCATACCTCCAAAAGGTATTACTATACTCCTATTGAGCAACAAGAAAATAATATTTTAGTATTTCGTCCGGTATTCATGCGGCGTAATCCCTGTTAGTTTCTTAAACACTCGTGTGAAATGCTGAGGATATTGGAATCCCAAACCATATGCAACCTGACTGATGGAACTTGTCGGAATAAGCAACTGTTCCTTGGCTATATCAATTATTTTGCTTTGTATCCATTCCAAAGCGGTCTTCCCTGTTTCTTTCTTAATCAAGTCGCCAAAGTAATTTGTTGAAAGACAGAGTTCACTGGCACAGTATTTCACTGTAGGCAATCCTTTCTGTAATACATCTTCTCCAGCAAAATAATTATCGAGCAATACTTCGAAACGCGCCAGAATATCACGGTTGACATCCTGTCTTGTAATAAAGGTGGGTTCTATCAATTCCATTTTTTATTTCTTGCATAAGGCAGCAGAACCCTTTAAC
>CDZD01018284.1_pt1 | contig 88569 bp, 84 predicted proteins | sample 554771 | NCBI WGS metagenome assembly CDZD01 (sample SAMEA3182069, study PRJEB8094) | gut metagenome | biome: human; feature: gut; material: Stool; isolation source: human stools | place: Canada | collected 2011-11-08
GGGGGGGGTATTTTTTTCTTGCAGTGAATAATGGATTCTTGTAAAAAATAGGTAACTTCCCTGCTCCAATATTGTTCTAACAAAAAAACTATTGCTATGCGTTTCTTACTCTTAACTGTGACAATACTGTCTATAATCGGAGCTGTCTGGTACAATAACAAACTGGAAACATCACAACAGCGAGAAAGCGAGTCTCTTGTTGCTGAATACGAAAAAGCCGAAGAGACTACCCAGCAGAAGATTGATAAATTGGATAAAGAAATGAACGAAGCATCTACTGCTATTGATCTAGAGGAGGATATTTATCAAAAAAAGATTTTGGCTTTGCAAGATAAAAGAAAATTGGAAGCGGAAACAAGTCAGCAAAATGCTGAAAGAGCTCTGCGAAGAAAAAAAGCAGCTTTAGAGGCAGCTCTTGTTAAAAGAAAACTGAACGCAGAAGAATGGAAAGCCACCTTAGCGACCTTTAAAACACGCCGAGCTGAAATCGCTAAGCTTCTGAAAGAAAACAGGGAACAAATAGCCTCCAATAATCAGAAACTGGCTGATAAAATCAGCGAAGACAGGAACGATATGGCAAAACGGGAAGACGAAATGAGAAGACAAGCCTCCTATAATCTTACCTACGAAAAAAAATCAGGGAGAGGAACTACTTATGCTATCATAGAGGCTAAGGAAGCTATGGTGAAGAAACATCAATCCATGACGAGAGCCGTTAATCTGCAAAATCAAAGACTCATGGCATCTATTTCTGACATGGAAAATGAACTTGTTCAAATGGATAGGGCTGAAGAGTCTTTCATGGATAAAAATTCTCCTCATAATAAGCCAATAAACGCTAATTTAGATCACTCCAAAGAATTTGTAGCTGAAATTGATAGCGCAGACCCAGAACAAGAAAAACTAGCCAATAGCCACAAGGAAACGCTAGAAGAATTACAGGATCAATTTGATAACGCAGAAGAGAAAAAAGCTAGGCTTGTAAGAAAATGGGAAAAAGAACGTCAAGAGTTCAACAAAACCAAAACAGAATTGAATAGGAAACATTACTCCGCCCGAAACAATGCACAATTCACAGGATATGGCATTATCGGACTTTTTGCCTTGCTCTCCTTTGTGTCTTTCTGTTTCTCCAACAGATATGGAGCTTAGATAGGATCATTTAAGCGTATCAAGGATTGAATACGCCCCCCCCGAGGTCAGGGGCGTTGGTGTTAGAGTGTTGCTGATGATTATCTCCGGAAGGGCGCATTAACAACACCACCAGGGCGCTTTTGTCTTTCCGTCGTGTTGGCCCACCTCTTAATGGCGTTAAGTTCTGCGTTAAAAGTACTCATATTGTTGTCCATTTGTTGTTTCAAGCCCTTGATAGCTTTCCTTGACGCAATACCCAACTCGGTTAATTTGGCAACATAGAGCTTTCCAATCTCACGCATTTCTTCTGGATCAATATATCCATCGGCTGCGGCAGCTTGGATATTTTTCCTTATTTCGTCCAAGGCTTTATTGGCTATAACGGATTGTTGATTCTTTGACCCCTTGCCGGTCTTGACGATCAAGCCTTCCACAAAGGTCTTGATAGCTTTATCGGCTTCTTGCTTCTGTTCCCGCTGAAGGTTCTTCAATTCACGTTCCCGTTCTTTATCAAGCTTCTCCTGGGCCTTCTTAGCTTCCTTCTTGTCTTCATTCTTCCATTCCTTTTTTCCTACCCTAGATTCTTTACTTCGCACTTGCTCATTTCTCGCTTCTTCTGTTTCAAGACGCAACATTCCTTTTTGAATAATCACACGCTCTTTCAAAATACCATTTAATTCTTCTTGGTGCTTTCCGGCCTCCTCTATTGCTGTTTTTTGTCTGGCTTCAATCTTTTGAAGGGAGGTTTTATATTCTTCGGTTCTTTGTTCGTCAGTAACAGGTTTTCCATCTTTGCCTGTACCGTAAGAAGGTTGAAACGATATACCTTCTTCTTCCAGTCTTTCTTTAATTTTATCAATACGAGAGTTTGAGTTATCAAATATCTTTTGGCTGTTATCTCTCGTATTTTGAAGTTTTTCCCTTTTTGATAACAAGGGTTCTAAAGATTGCTTCACAAGCGCCTGATTAGAAAAATCATTTGTCCTTGTGAAGAAATCCAATTGTTTTTGTAATTCTTCTATTTTCTCCTGTATTTTTGCAAGACTCCCGCCTGTTGCGTTAAGGCTATCTTTTGCAGAACTTTGTTCTCTAAATAATCCAGCCATTTCCTCTACAGTTGGAAGAGACATTTTCATATTCTGCAGGCGTGAGTTTTCTTCTAACGCGGTATTTCTTTTCCCTTCGGCATCCCCCTGTTTGTCAGCTAAGGCAAGGTCTTCCTCATGGGCGGTTTGAATCTTTGCCCGCTCCGTTATTCTTTCAAGCTCCTGATCCAAGAGCAAAAGCTTGTACTTTCTTTCATGCTTGCTGATTTTGCCGTCCTGGTACTGTTCTTCTACCTCAAGGCGCTGCATCTTGTTTTTCCAGGTATCCGCTCCCTGCTTCTCGGCAATCTCCATCTTGCGGAGGGTGAGCTGATATTCAATTTCCCGGGTCTGCTGCTGGTATTCGTACGTAATGTTTTTGACGTACTGTTCATACTCCCGGTTGACGACGTTGGCCGCATCCTCCTGTTTCGTTTTCTGGACAAGAGCAAGGCGTCCTTTTTCGGCATCCCTCAAATACTGGTTGATTTCATCATGCTTCCTCTTTGCCTTATCGGCGGCCTTGTCAAGTTCGTCGCTTTTGGCTTTGAAATGGTCAATCAGGGCACTAATGCCCGCGGTAAGCCCCTGGATCAGCAACATAGCCCAGCCCAGCGGTCCCATGGCCGTCTTGATGGTAGTACCGAACAAATGAATGAATGGAATGGCCCCCCGCAGGGAACTTGACATGCCGAGGATGCGCGTTGCCGCAATGGTGATTTGCCCGGCCATTCCCTTGACCTGACCGGCGGAAAGCTCCCCGGCATCCCCTGCCGTCTTAATGCGCCTTCCCAAGTCCTGGATGTTCTTCAGGGCGTCCGCCTGGGCCACGTTATCCCCAGCCTTCCGGGCCTCTTCCAGCTTGGAAATGTAGGATTCCAGCTCAGCCTGTAATTCCTCATAGGTGGCAGCGGTGCGGCGGTTCCCGGCTTCCAGGCGTTTGACGGTTTCCGCGGCGGCTTTCTGCTTCCGGGCCTCCGCATCCTCGGCCTTGTCCGCTGCCTTGTCGGCGGCGTCCATTTCCTTGTTGTAGTCGTCGATGATCTTTTGCAGGTTTTCGTCAAGGTCATCCCCCCACTTCGCCCCAAGGTCCAGGTTGGAAGCCCTATCGTTGAGGACTTCAAAGACGTCATCCACCTGTTCCAATTTCTTCCGGAACTCTTCAGAGGTAAGAACGCCATTGGTTACTTCGTCGATGAAACCAGTCAAACCGGGGTTCTCTCCGAAAGCGGCTTTCATCCGGGAACCGGCATTGGTCAGAGTGTCGGCGTATTCGTCAAGCTTAATCCTGGCGTTTTCCAGAGCTCTTTCCTGTTCCGGCCCTATACCTTCATTCATGGCGGCGCCGGTTTCCTCAGCAGCCGTTTTGACGTTGTTCAGGGCAGTAGTTACCTGGTCCAGGACTTCCGCGCTTTCGCCGGCTCCCTGGGCGGCTTCGCGAGTCTTGTTAATGGCCTCCGCGGTCTGATCGGCTCCGGAAGTATCGGCGGTTGTTCTGATATTGATGTTTAGTTCTTTGTCTGACATGTTCTTATTTATTGGTTGTTAAGATTCAAGCGGGCGTCACACAGAGCGTGCATGACCTCCCAGCGGGCGCTTTTGGGGACGTGGGGCGGACGGGGGTTTCCAACGCTGACCACGTCATAGGAGCGGGCGTAGTCCTCCGGGTCCGTTGTGACGCTGTCCCAGTTCCACCAAGACCAGCGCCCGGCCCGGTTCTCCGGCGTCCACGGGCTCACCAGCCGGACGCGATCATCTCCGCACAGGTCAAAGACCGTCCGGGCAATCGTCAAATCCTCCGGAGCCAGCGGGGGCAAATCGCGTTCCTGAAGGGCGGCGGCCGCCAGTCTGGCCGCCCGTCCGCTCATGGCATAACAATTGCCATAGGCACCCCTTTCTGCGCCCTCGCAATGGTCAAGCCCGTATCCAGTGGAATACCAGTCAAGGCCGTCCCTCTCCATTTCCCGGAGCCATGCACCGGAAAGAAGCACCGTATCGGAGTCAATTTTGATAACGATGTCGTCAGGTGCAGCCCCTGCGGTCAGCGTGGAAATAATCCCCCGGACGCATTCCGGGCCGCGCAGGTTGCCGTTGCGGGGGAAGCCGCTCTGACGATACCGCGCCCCGTAAGCCAGGATGGACCTTCTGACGCTTTTCGGCACCAGGGCGGCGCAATCATCCACCACCGTGACCAACGCCCCCGGAAGGGCCGTTCTGGCGCACCGGACGCAGGCAACCGCTTCCTGGGCGTCCTCGGCATACGTAAAAATATAAATCCTGATCATGACTTTCCGGAGGGCCCAAAGGTTCCCGGGTGGATCTGCAAATAAATCGTGCCCGTTTGGTGTTGCACCACCTTGTTGCCGTCAATGGTGGCAAGGTGGAAATAATAATCGTAAGGGGTTTCGCGCTTCTCCGTGGCGAGTGTGACGGGGTCGGAAACGCCCCCCACAGCGGACAGGTAGGAACCGAGGTATTTCGTGTCCTTGTCCAACTGGACCTTCAGCCAGACTTCCCCGGAGGTTGTCGGGCTTTTTACCCAGCCGCCGGAACCGGCGCCCTCCGGCAGCATGCCCCCGATGTAGTTGCCGGCATACATGGCTTTTCCCTGCCGGATGTAGGCTTCATTCACCTTCCCAGCGTCGTCATAGGCAAGCCGGCATTGGTAGCCTACTTCAACGGCGCTGGTACCCATGGCCGGGGGTTCCTGGGCCTGTCCAATCTTGACGGACGGCCCCACGCTGGGAAGCTCCGGCTTTTTATCGTCCTGGACCGGGCCGGGGCTGCCCCCTCCGCCGTCCGGAACAATACCGCCGGCGGAACCGTCGCCGGAAGAGGTGGAAGCGGACGCCTGGGACGTATCCCGCAGGGCGGCGGCGAGCTGTTTGCTCTTGTCAATAGAGTCCTGAAGGGAGAGCTGTTCCGCGGCCCCTACCGTCACGTCAGACGCCCCCGTCTTGAGGTCGAGGGTTATTTCCTGGATGACGGAACGCATGGTTTCCCACTGGGGGCAGCCGCCCGTGATGGAGAGGCGCCCCCCGCACACCTGGTCAAAGTCGTCATGCACAGTCGCAGAGCCGTCATAGGGCATGACCCGCGTCGCCTTGTAGATGCTCTCTGCAAATTTGGCGTACAGGGCTGCGGAATTGTAGTCTCCGGCGTCTCCCGGGTTGCCGGGGTCAACCGGGCCGTCGCCGTTGTCCAGGTATTCCACCGTGCCCTTGTCGTCCATTAGGTACCGGGCATGGGCGACGTTGGTCGTCGTCACCTCAAACGGGATCAGCCCTATCCAGCGGTCGCCGCCGTCCGTGCGCCCGGCAAATTCCGGAAAATACTGCTTGGCCGTGGCGGGCGGATCCGTGGCGCGCAGCCGAACGTCTACCTTGACCTTGCCCCACTTGATTTTTGAGTTCTTTCCGTTGATTTGGCCGCCTATGAGCTCGTGAGAAATGGCGTTGCGGTCATAGCCCCGGTGCTCTGCGTCCGCGGGCGTGATAGGTACCACTGTCGGGAGGTTGGCAACTTCCAGGTTGGCGCAGTCCGCCAGGGCCGGCACCCAGCGCTTGACGCGGGCCAGCCATTGAGCTTTTGCCGCGGGGAATTTGTCACCCCTGACGGTCATCCGGGGAGCGTCATAGCCCAGCGTCCCAGTTTCCACGGGCTCGTGCTGGCCGGAGGCATCCGACACATTGAGCCCGCCCGGCACATCCACCTCCGCAGTGACCACATAAGGCTGGGACAGGGACGCCCCCGGAGGGTAGACGGCCACGGCTCGCTGCACATTGGTGCCAATGGAGGCGTTGCAGGTCAGCCCTACGGCAGGGGGCACCAGGTCGGGCCGCGCCTTGAGGGAAAGGGTGCTCACGTCCACGGCGGACAGGTCAAGCACCACGTCCGGCAGGTTGGCATGATCGGCGATGACCAGCGTGACAGCGTCGTCAGAGCCGTATTCAAACCACGCGGCCATATTGGGGCGCCACTTCTGCACCTGGATAAGCAGGGAGGCGTAAGTCTCGGAAGAGTAGGCAAAGGGTATCAGTTCGGCGTCCTCGTCAATCCGAAGGTCATACCTGATGGGAACCAGGGCCGTTTTGATGGCGTGGTCCAGGATGCCGGACAGGGCGTCCTTGATTTTGGCCGTGGCCTGTTTGACCTCGCTCCCATCGGTGCCGTATCGATATGAGGCAAAGATTCCGCGGGAGCGCCCATCGCTGAAATATTGGATGTTGGCGAGATTCCACCAGTAGTCATGAATTTTGATGTCCCAGCTCTCGGAAGTACCGTCAAGGGAGTGCTCCGGGTTGATGACCGGGCCAATGAGCAGGGTTTTCCCGCGCCAGACGACTTTCACTATTTCCCCCTCTTCGTAGGGGCATTCGGAAAAGCGGTCTACGGGCACGCGGAAGGAGACGGAGGCGCCCCCGAAGGAAAGCCGGCTGTAGGCGGGGCTTTCGGCGATGTCCAGGAATTCGCTGCTGGAAACGTCAAGGGTTTTCATAGGGGTTTGCCAAGAGTGAAGTTGTAGGAGACGATGAAATACAGCCCTGTCACTTTGGGTTCCGCGTCGGTGACGACGGCCTCGAACCGCTGCTCATGGGAACCGAGGCAGTCGGCCCATGCCAGGGTTCCCTTCCCCGCCGTCTTCCAGTCGCGGAGCCATTCGTAAAAGCTCCTCCACGCGTCCATGTGGGAATCACATTCCCGGACGGTGGAGATGGAGAAGGACATGGAAAGGTTCCCGAAGGCATCCAGGCGGGGAAACGGACTGTTGATGATGGGAGTTGCCGAGGTGCCGAACTGGACCGGGAAAGCGTGTTCCGGCAGGGCATCGAGCAGGCATTCCCCGGCGCGGACGACGGGGCGCCCGTCAAAAGTAACGGAAAAAGGAGAAACAGTCGTTTCCATGTCTCAAAAATGGTAAAGGGAATACGGGCCGCCCCTCCCCATGCAAAGAACCAGAGGGGCGGCCCGCGTGTTATGCCCCGGCAGAAGCCGGGAAAGCGATTTCCTCGGTGGGCGTCAGGGAATTCAGGGAGGAAGGAATAACCTCAAGCGTCAGTTTCGGCGTGAGCAGCTTGTTGTTTTCCGTGGGGAGTTCCACCTTGAGCAGCGCCGCCACTTCCAGGACCATAATTTCCTTCTTGTCTTCCTGGTACTTGGTGAGGCGCGCCCATACCTTCTGCCCGTAAATGTTGCGGGAAAAAGGCTGCACTTCCTTCCCGGCTTCCAGCTTGTCGCACTGATAGATGACCTGCCAGCAGACCGGGTTGATTTCCGTCGAGTTGATTTCGATGGTGTTGCCCGTCACCTTGGTGTTCTTCCGCGTCACATACGAGGTCGTATCGCGGGAAAACACCGTGCGGGCGTCGTCTTCGGTGGTCGGCGTGATTTTATAGTCGATCACTTCATTGGCGACCATCCAGGCGTCGGAATCCTTCGCCGGCTTGAAATGCTCGTCAACGGTATCGGTGCTTTCTCCGCTCGTGACCGTCGTTCCGAACGGGCACAAGTCGAGAAACGTACCGACAAGCATTTCCTTGTTGTATAGTTCTGACATGATATTTAGTTTCTTACGTAGTCAATAAGGGTCACGTTCCCGTCTTTCTTGTGCTGTTCAAACACGTCTTCAGGGATGTGGACGATTCTTCCCCGCGCGGCAATGCCGTGAGGGAGTTCCAGCTTGTTGACGACAACCCGGCATTTGACGATGCGGGGCGCCGGAGTAGGGGCGGCCTCCTGGGCCGCGGGGGTGGTGGTTTTAGTTGCCATGTTTGATAATCAGGGTTGTTTCCATCGTCAGAACGATGGATTTTTTCAGGATTTTGGCCGGAGCAGCGGGTTTGGAGCTGGTTACAATCACCTCCGTCATCATCAGCCGGGCATGATTGCGGCGCCATTTGTGAAAGCCCGCCTGGATGATGTCGGCAAGGTCATCGGCGTCCCAGCCGTCGCCATCCAGAAGAGGGTTGCTCTCAACGGTGACATGCCATTTGGCCGTGTTCTTGCCGCCCTTGCTCAACTTGTCCGGCACGATTTCCGGACGTTCCATGATGATGACGGTTTCCAGGGAGCCGGTTACTCTCTTGATTTCTTCTTCGAGAGAGCCTTCCCACGCCTTAATGATGATTTCCGGGTCTTCTCCGTCGTTGGCTGCGGTGCAAATCTCCGCGGCCCGCTGGTAGAGGACTTCCGCAAATGCAATGACGGGCGATTTCTTCAGGGCTTTCTTCATATGGGGTTGCTCCAATCCTGGTGTTTTGGCCCTCCGTAGATGACTTCCCGGCGCTGGTCTCCATCGTAGGGGGCAAACTCAACTTCACAGGCAGCCACGGCGCGGAGTTTCGCGCGGGCGTCCTGGTATTGAGCCGCCCGCGCCGTCCCCTGAAGGGATTCGTTGGAGCCCGGAACGGAGCTGGTGACGGCATCCCGCACTAGAATGCAGGTGGTGAATACCAGCTCCGCGGGAACGGAGCTGGTATCCAGTGCAATCCTGGCATTACGGGGGCAGGAGTTGACCGCCGCCGCCACGTCGTTGCAGACCTCGCGGATAATGTCGCTGATTTTGTCCTTGGCAATGGATTTGATTTCCTTGTCCTGGCAATAGCGGCTGACCGTTTCCGGTGTGATTTCGACGAGGGCCATTATCCAATTTTGGTTATACCTTGACGGCAAGAACGGCTTTCTGTGCCGTGTTGTCGCCAGCGGACGTTTCAGCCACGATTTTCAGGCGCAGCCAGGGGCCGGCCTCCAACGGGATACGCATAAGCACTTCGCCGGAGTCGGCGCCGTTGCCCTCGGCGCCCGTCGCGGTCAGCTTCGGGGCGTCCAGTTCCTCCCAGTCGGCGCCGTCTTCAGACGATTCGACGGTCAGGGTCATCGTCTTTCCGGCAGCCAGTGCGGGGAGCGCTGCATGCGTCAGGGAAATGACGGCGCTGTCAATGCCGCCCTTCTGGCCGATGTGAATCGGGTCAGACGTGACCGTTTTCCCGGTTCCCGGCATGTTCAGGCGGATAGTGAGCGCTTCGTCATTGCGGTACATGTTTTTCATCATGTGGTGTGTTTCTCCTTTCTATGGGTGCGGGTTAGTTCTTGAGGGCAAGGGAACTGCGGTAAGCCTTAAAGTAGTCTTCCGCGAACGCGGCGCGCACACTTTCCTCACTTTCGTCATTGAGCAAGGAATCCACTTCCAGAATCTTGATGTTCTGAACGGAATCGGGGTCCGTGGCGATCATGCTGGTGGCACCGTTGCCAGTACCCGGAGTAATGCGGCGAGTCTTTTGCAGGCCCAGCTTTACGATTCCATTCATGACCACGTAGGAGATCATGCCGCGCATGGCAGACGGGAACAGGGTCTTGGCTTCCGCTACAAGCTCGTCCGTCAACGGATGTTCGGGAGTAATGTTCTTAATGCGGGCCACGGCATACGGAGATTCCACGGCAATACCGTTCCAGCCTTCAAGGCGGGAGGTGTAGGCCGTGATTGACCCTTCTTCCTCGTTCTTGGTCTTCCTGCTCACACGCTCTTCCTTGACGGGGGACAGGGAAAGCGTCATTTGCTTGCCCCATACATAGTGCAGGAAGTCATCACCCAGGATGACCAGATAGGCGGAAGCTCCGGAGTTGTCGGCGCGATTGGCCTCCGTGTCCTCCCGCTTGGACGGGTCCGCGGAAATGGTCATGTAGTCGCCCATCTGTTCGGACACGCAAGGGAATACGTCTTCGTCTTCCTTCAGGCGGTACCATGTTTGCAGAGCTACGGAAGCAAAAGCTCCGGCAGTTACATTCTTAGTTTCCTTGGCCAGCAGCTTGGCTCCATTCTTGGAGCTCGTCACAATGGCCTTGTCCACTTCAATCGGTCCGTCAATGTAGTAGCATTTGACGGTCTTGTTGGTGTGGCGGGTGTTCAGGTTCTTGGCGCCTGCATTGGGGGGGCGGTAGCCAATCCGGGGAACACCCGCAACCGTTGTAATTTCGTAGCTGGTCCCGTCAATCTTGGTGACGGGAAACGCCGTCACTTCCGGAGAGGACAGCCCAAGGGAGCGGACGGCGTCCAGTACCTTGAGGGAGCCGGGGCCTTCCTGCTGAAGGACGTCCAGAAGCGTCATGTAGTCTTTATCAGGCATATTACTTGTTCAGGTTGTTGAGTTCAGATTCAAAAGAGTTGCGGAGGGCGGCGGTTCCCGTGACGGATTCCTTCTTGCCTCCGTCCTTCTTGCCGGCCTCCACGTCGTCAAACGCGGGGTTTTTCGCCAGGGCGTTGAGCTGCTTGCTGGCGGCAACGTAGTCTTCCGTCAGGGCGCGCTCCCAAAAGGCTTTGGTGGCTTCATCCTTCGGGGCGATCTTGCCCGCGGCAATGGCGTCGGCAACGTCCTGGGCGGCGCGTTCCTTCGCCTGCTTCTTGGATGCGGCAATTTCTTCCTGGCATTTCGCCAGTTCCTTCTTGCTTGCTTCCAATTCGTCGGAGCTGGCCTTGCCTTTGTCTTGCAGGGCCTTGATGCGCTCCAACGCGATAGCCTCGGCATTTTCAGCCTTGGCTTCTTCCTCGGTCAAAATGCCGAGGGCTACGAGTTTGGTAATGTCCATGTCTCGGTTGGTTGTATTGTTGTCTTGCTGGTCGAGGCCCTCCATGGGCTTCTCAAGGTCTCCATTGTCGCCCGGTTTGCCGGGGTCTTCAACGTCGTCAAAATGGGCTACGTCGCCCTCCGTCCGGCTGGCTGCAATGCGTTCAATGTCGTCAAACGCGGGGTCATTGACCAGGGAGCCCACCTCAATGGATTCCGGCAGCAGGCCGAGGATTTCCCCGGTTCCCTTGTCACGCCGGAAGCGGGGGCTATGATAGCCGTAATTGCCGCCTTCCACGTCCGTTCCCCCCTTCTCCGTCCATCCTTCCAGTTCCAGCACGACGCCTTTTTCTTCATCCCACACAAACCGCGCCGGCTTGTAGGAGGCGGGGCCCATCTCATGATCATAGAGGCCAACCGGTTTGACGTTGCTGGATAGCTTGGCTTCCAGGTCGGCATTCAGCCGGGGGATGCAGTCAGGCGTTACCCGCACCACGCACGTTCCCGGCTGGCCGTTGAGAGAGCACTTGATCGTGTGCTCCCCCTTGGGCGCCCAAAGAATAGCCATGGGAGCCTTGCCGTTGTTGTCGGCTACAGTCGTTATAAGCGTACTCATGCCCCCATAATGAGGCACGGAAACGGTGCGGGACAATAGCGGCAAAATGGGCTACAAAACCCCGTTAATCTATCCAGTCTCCGGAACCGTCCCCGTCGTCAAGCATGGCGTCCATGAAGTGTTTGAACGCTACGCCCGTGAGTTCTTCCACATTCGGGAAAGCGTCCGGCCATGGTGAAAAGGTCTGTGATTTCTTGAGCTTGTAGACGGCCCGAACGCCGCCGTGGCCGTCCGATTCAAAGAGGTATCCCGGTTCCACTCCGGAGCCGGTCATGCTGTTGCGAAGGTTGAGGATGCTTTTTCGCAGGGTGAAGAGCTTGCGGCCCGTCATGGAGGCGTAAGCGCCGGCGCGCACGCCGTGCGCCTCCGGAATAACGGGGATGGTCAATGCCTGGGCCCGCTTGGCCGTCACCGTGCCGCCGTAGATTTTCAGCAAGAGGGATTGTGCAAGGTCCAGCCGGTCCCCTCCGCTTCCCTCCCCCGCCTGCCCGGTGAGGTAGACGCGGGCGCCGTCCGCCGTCGTCTCGGCAAACCAGTTCCGGGCAATGTCATTGGCCCATCCGGTTTTTTTCCGGCCTAGGCCGTGGGTCGGCAGGGACGTGTTTTCAAAGTGTCCGGATTCCGCCTTTTCCCTGTACCAGGACGAGAGCCAGCTCTTCACCCCTTCCCCCATGCGTTCATTGGCTTCCGCCAGACTTTCCGGGGCAGCTATTTTCTTCACCTCGGCAATCACCGGGTCAACGCCGTTCAAGTCAATCGTCAGGTTCATATCTCGTCTTGCGTCCGGTTGATTTCCCACCCCTTCCGGTAGGCTTCCGCGCCGGCGTTCCACAGGGCCTCCTGCAGCAAATCATCATCAGTGAGGTCCATGTCCGGGAGGCGGTCCAGCACGGCGCCCAGTTCCGCCCGGAATTCGTCGTCAGAAAGCCCTGATTGAGCCTTGCCAATCAGTTCCCGGACAAAGGCCACGCATGGAGCGGCCCACGCCTGCAAGATGTCTTCAGCGGCCTTTTCCGCGTTCTGCTCCAACTCGACGGCCAGGGCGAGCGGAGCTAGTTTTTTCCCTCGGCAGCCGCCGCTTCAATGGTGTCCCCGTACTGGCCCGGAGCGGAACCGATGGACGGGGCTTTCCTCAAGACGGCTTCCCCTTCCCGGGGCTTGGGGATTTTGACGATGGCACGGGCAAATTCTTCCCCGACGTCCATCACTTCCGCCGCCTTGGAAACGGTTTCCAGGGCTTCTGCGTCAATGCCGCGGATGGACGGGACAAATTGAGGGAGCCGGGAAGGAACGTGCCCGTAGTTCAGGCGAATAATGGCCGGGATAAGTTGGGAATTGAGGATGTTCGCCACGGCCTGCCCCACATCCTCAATGACCTCTTTGCGGATGCCGGCATGCACCTTGCCGAGGGCATAAGCTCCTCCGTCCCCCTTGGAGCTGGTCAGAGTTTGCCCCAGTATCAGGTTGTCGCATTGCTCGTCCGCCAGTTTGATCAAATCCGCCTGGGGCAGCCCGTTGGCTCCCTTCACGGCGTCGTGGAGCTGAAACTCTAAATTTTGCGTGGAAACGGCCCAGCCTCCGGAGCCGAGGTTTTGCAGCATTTCCGCAGCCTCCGCCTTGGCCTTCTCGTCTCCTCTGACCTTGGCCGTGCGGAAGGGGATGCCGAAGAGTTCGCAGAACGTCATCAGCCAAGGCAGCCCGTAGCAGGCAGCCCCGAACCATCCCACCAAACACCGGAGCTTGGCGCCAAAGATGGGATGAAATACGTCGGTCTTGTTCAGGCCAATCAGGAACTTGTCCGGGGGGAACTCTTCCCCTTCCAGGTCGTTTTCCAGGCCATTGCGGAAAAGGAGCAGGCGGTCTTTCTTCCCGCAGTTGTATTCCCATGCGTAGAATTGAGCGGAAAGAGGCTCGTAACAGCGGGGGTAGATAATATCATCCGCCGCCCATTTGATTTGATGAACGGTGTTGCCGCAAGTGAGCATGTAGGTCAGGGATTTGATCAGGTCATCCGCCCCCTGTTCTACCGTGTCCGGTTCCGGCTCGGAACGCCAGAAGGCGGATTCGACGAGTTCTGCCATTTCCTGCGCTTCCGGCGTCGGCTTCTGTCCCTTTTCCGTCCAGGGCATGACTGTCCACTCCATGCGGGCAACGGCGCTTGCCATTTCTCCAAGGTTCTTGCGGAGGCGCGGCCATTTTTCCAGCATAGCCATGAAGAGCTGCTCCTGCCGGTCCAACTGCCCGGAAGCAATGGAGTCTTTCAATGCCTTCAGGGCTTTCGGGTCAAGCTCGGAGGCTGGCCAGTGCTTGAATTTGTTGTCGGCAAACGGAGAAACCAGTATCTGAACCGCATCTCTCACCTTGCCGCGGAGTCTTGGAAATAATGCCATGGACGGAAAAAGGGATAAGGGTTAAACGATGGAACGGGCAAAGCTGAAGGCGTCGTCACAGCGGCGCAGCCAGCCGCGCCCGAAGACGGGGAACTGCTTGCAGGAGCGGTAAAACGCCTTGCGCTGCTCGTTGAGGCTGGCGATGAATTCCGCCTCTCCGGATCGGGCAAGAACGGCCTGCAATGTCTGCCGGGTCTGTTTTCCGGGAATGCCGTCTACCGTGAGGGAGGCCCCGTAGTCGTTAAGGGCGCGTTGAAGGATTTTTCCGGTATTTCTGCTACCGGAATTGAAGTAATGGTCGCGCAGGATGAATTCCGTGGCCGGATGGGAGTCAGAGCCCATCCAGGAGCGTACGGCGGAGGTGTTGTCCAGCACGTATTGCAGGCATCCTTCCCAGGCTTCTTCCCGGTTCCCGGCGTCAAGCAGGGCTTTCAGGCGGTTGAATACCGCGGGTTCAATGCCGTCGCAAATGCCGCAAATCTCCCATTTGCCGCCCTTGTCCGCGGCGGGAAGGCGGGAAACGCGCAGGGAATCCGGCCCGGTTACGCGGGCATCTTCAAATCGGAGAATGGCCGCAGCCATGTTTCTTTCAGTGTTATTCATAACTTGTTCGTGTTGTTGTTTAATCCTCGTCAATGAGGGATTTGTTTGCGGCTTTCGCCAGCTCGCAGCTTGGGCACTTGTTGATCAGTTGAGTCATCAGGGCGTCAATCTTGGCATCCTTTTTCTCCATCTGATCCTGATGGCGCTGCTGGTCCTCACGGCGCATTTTGAGCACCATCGTGACAACCCAGCCCATGACCCCCAAACTACCCATACCCGCCACGTCGGATAAAGCAGGGTCAATAGACGTAAGGACGCCGCTTGAGGCAGCCAACGATGCCCCGATCGTGATCAACATGCCCAAACTGTTCACGGTTTATTTCTTGGTGGGAATTACCTGCACGACGGGCGGCACCTCCGTTTTGGACTGCGCCTGGGAATAGGAGATATGCCCCTGCTCAATGACAAGACAGGATCCGTCCTTGCATACCTCCGTTCGGTCCGGGGTAATGTCCACGTTATGCCCGCAGCCGGTTACGGTGATGTAGCCAGCAGCGGCCAGAGCGCCGATGATGGCGCCGATGACGTACTTGACCCAATTCCCCCAGCGGGCAGATGCCGCCTGCTGGGCCTTTTCGATGTCGTTTTTATTTACGTTCATATTTGTTATTTATTGGTGGTGAAGTGTTTGAAAAATGCGACGACTGGAAGAGTTGTCAGCGTGAATTCCGGGTAGTCTGCGGTCGTGAACGTCCGCCGCCCTCCTTGGGGATTAATGGCCTCGATGGTTAGCTCTACGGCCTCAATCTCCACCTCCGCGGGGTCAAATGGTTCATCCGGTGCAAGAGCGGTTACATGCCCCAGCCGCGCCCACACCTGGGAGGCTTGCCAAGGAGCCGCCAGCCCTACCAGCGCGGCCACCACGGAAGACATGGCCGGGGCCTGATTGGCGGGAATGTCGTCTTGCGTGTAGCGGTCCGTGTGGGCGTAGCTGTCCGCATCCTGGTAAATGGCCGTCAATGTGAATTTGTTCCATTGCCCCGGCAGGGGAAAATATATCTGTATTTCTGCGTTATTCATAATTCCGTCGGTTGTTCGGTATATGGCTCCTCCGTCGCGCTGGTGATCCAGCTGCGCTGGTAGGGTTCCAATCCGAAACGCACATAGGTATTACCACCTACACCGTTAATGATTGTTGGAGACTCTGCGCTGATTACCCCCCCATAGAGACCCGCCTGTGCGTCAAGATAAATAACAGGGGCATAGAGCACATGATAGGTATCCCAGCACCTGATGTCTGCCAGCTTGATAATCGTATCATTAGACAGCCCTCCCATTACCATCCAGACTCCGGCGGCCAAGGCGTCTCCATGACCAATTTCGGATTGAGCAATGACAACTCGATAGGTGGCTGAGCATGGATTGGTATTGCTGTTGTAGTCCAGATTGGATAACGTCGTCCGTACCACATATCTCTTGGGACTACCGATGCCAATCAGCTCACGCACGCGAGCCTTGTAGCCATTATCGTAATAGAGAGTCACATCAACCAGCCGCGTTATATCCGCCGCACTGCCGACCACAGGGCGGAGCCGGAAATCATCTATGCCCGCATCCGGATATTCTTCAAATTGTCCAGACCCGCCAATAATCATGGAAATTTTAAATGCGCTCCCCTCGGACCCCCCACTAAATTTAACGGGAAGGGAATACCCCGCTATCTTGCTATAATTTCCTCCTCCGAGCGCACCGGCAGATGGCAGTGTGACGGATGTCCGGATATTGGCTGCCAAGATGGCCTCACAATAACATCCCGGCGCAATATGATTGATTGCCACCCCATTAGTAGCCGTGCAGGAGGATGTGACCCAGTAGGTGCGCGTCTGGTGCATCATGGCCGCATGGGCCATCCCCAGGGCATAAGCCCGGCTGACGGCTGCGGTATCCGTCTGCGCCCCGGCAGCCAGCGGGATATTGATGCCGCCATTGGCGTTGATCATGGCGTCATAGGTTTGGGGCTGTGTCCAGGTGTAAGCCTGGGCTGTGTCCACGGTTCCCACGTCCCCGCGCGGTATGGTCATGTCGAGGGTGTAGGAGCCCGCCGTACTGCCCGGCTTGAGTTCTGCCGTGGCTTGGCTGCCGGGGACGCCAGTGGTAATCATTCCGGTGGTCAAGGTCATGCCGCTGGCAATCTGCTCGGCTTCTTCCCTGGCCTGCTGGGCGGCGTCCGCATCATCGGCAATCTGCTTCCCGGTCTCCGCCACATTGGCGGCCAGGGCGTCAAAGTGTCTGCGGGAGGCCAATTCAATTCCCCCAACGCTGACGCCGGCGTCATAGGCAACGGACATGGACAAGGCAAGTCGGGAGTAGTTGCGCCATGCCAGCTTGTCGCCGGAAGCAATCAGCACCCCTTCCGTTCCTCCGTGTGAAGCGGCGGCCCCGTAAGCAATCAGGGCCTTGCTGACGGTCGTTCCGGAGCTATCCACGGCATACACTTCTAAAATGAGTCGGTCCGCCGCAGAAACGGCGATTCCATCAAAATTCCAATGGCATTCCATTGTGCTCGCATTGATAGAGGTCCAGGACGCCGTTGCCGTGCTGGTGCCGAGCACTTCCAGCGGCAGGGCCAGCCCCGCGGAGTACCTGCACAAACGCGCCATCCAGCGTGTACCGTTGGCCTCGCTGGCCGGAGTCTGCAAGGCGATCTTGTTGAGCCTGTAGGAGGCGGCCAGATGCCCGGATACGTAGGTAGAATTGAGGGCAAAGGTGAAATAGTTGAAATCCCGCGTACTGGTACCCGCCGACATGGTCAAGACGGTTTCACCATCCACGGGGGTCACGTACATGCCGCGCTCCTGAAGGGATTTCTCGACGGCATCGTCTACCCATGCGGGAGACTCGGAAATAACGGTAATGGTGCCGCCTTCATCCTCCGGAATCACGATGTCGAGATAGTCCGCGGGGGCGTTGTTATCCACGTCCACGGGAGTGAGGCGGGGAGCCACATGAATGACGCCCGCAAGCAGGGGGTTGTCTGTCCCGTCGCCGGAGACAAGGACATCATACCGATGGCAGCCAGCCGCGAGCCGGGGAAGCTGCAAGGCGCATCTCCCGTCAATGATCTCGGAACCGGGCATATCCCGGATGCCGTCATCCAGGACGCCGCCCCGGATGGTCATGCCGTTGAACTGCGTGTCTACCTCGCCGGAGGACAGCACAAAGCGCAGGTGCTGCACCTGTGCCAGTCCCTCGGTTGTGTGCAAATCATGTTTGGCCGCTTGCCTCATGCACGCATTATCGCCCCAATGGGAGGCAGGCGACAACAACGTCAAAATGGGCTACGGACAGCCTTAGATGGGACAGAATTTCCCCGTGTGCGTGACGGCGTGCTGACTCTTGCCGACAATGGGCTTGTTGCCTTCCCCGGTCCAGACGCCGGCTGCCCCGCGGATGGAAGCCCATATAGCTCCAAGCAAGGCGTCCGCCCGGTCGGGGGAAGACAGGTTACGGGCCTTCATCTTGTCCTTCTTTTCATTCCGTATCTTGGAGTCGTCCGTGAATTCCTTCTTGCGGGTCGTCAACTGCGTATAAAGCGTCTTGTCCGGCTGCTTGGACTTGATATGCACCCGGCCCGTCATGAGTTCAAGGCCGGCATCATTCCAGCATTCCGCGGCAAGGTTGATGTAGCGGTCCCGGTCTTCCGGAGGGTTGTTCCCGAAGAACTCATTAGGGTACCAGTCCAACTCGTTGAAGTCGCTGATCACGGCAAGGCCCATGCCCGGAGCGTCCACCCATAAATCACAATCCGCAATGCCCAGCCCTTTGAGTGTGGCAATGCACTTGCGGACACTCTGCACCGTGTCCCGCTGACGTTCCGCGTACTCTATCCAGGCTTCGTTTCCGTCACAGATGGCAAGGACGGTTTCATCGCCTCCCGCGGCAATGTCCATGAAGGCCACAGGACGCCCCCTGCGGGGCTCGTAAGGCTGCCGCTGCCCATATTCCAGTTTGCCGGGGTCAATGATGTACAAGTCCCCCTCCTGCGTGAACTCCGCCAGCACAACGGAACGGTAGTAGGAATCATCCTCATTGCCTCCTACGCGGGCCAGAATGCGGTCAATGCGCTCCTGGGAGATATGGGGGCAGTCAAAGGCCGTCACGACCATCGGGCAGAAGAGGTCTTTTTCCTCGTGGAAACAGCGGTAGAACTGGCCGGAGGGTTTGCCGGGGGAAGAGAGGTAGATGCAGAACTGAAGCGTACAGCGTTCAATGGCGTCAAAGATTTCATCCGGCACCGTCTTTGCTTCGTCCACGACGAAAAACACGGGGGAAGAAGGGTCATCCCCGGTGAACTCATCAGCGTCAAACAGGCGGGCTTTCTTCTCGCTGCGGGGGTCTTCCTCTTCCTGCTCCTTTCGTTCATCCTTGAATTCATCCGTCACGCGCCCGTGCCAGCCTTCCGCCTTGCCGGCGTGGTTGGTGGAAAAGCCTTCAACGAATCCCCCTTCCGGGGTTTCTACGCGGCAATTCTTGAGCCATTTCCAACCTGCAAGGGACGGGTTGTTCCGGTGCCGTTCCAGGGCAGGCCAGAGCTGGTTTTTCACCTGGCGCCATGAGCCGGACGTAATCGGCATGCGCCCGCGGGGGTAACGCCACAAGAACCACAAGGCCAGGATGCCGATTAGCTTGTCCGTCTTGCCGGAGCCGTTGGCTGCACGCAGGGTAACACGCTTGCCGCGGGCAGCACGCTCAAGGGCCTTCATCTGCCATTTATACAGCCCCGTTTCCCCAAGCACTACGGCGGCAAAGATGACAGGGGAGTCTTCCGGCCTGACGGGGGGCCCTAGCTTTCTTCCTCTTCTGACCATATTTCTTTCAGGGCTGCCGCCAACGGTGCGACTGCTTCCGCGGGCAGCGTGTGGGCCAATTTAACGGGCGTGTCTCCACCTTCCAGGGCCAGCGCCGCGCGGTCTCCGTATCTCTTGGGCATCAGCTTGGCAAGCATCCATTTGAGCGTGTCTATTTCCAGTTTGACCGCTTGCAGCATGGTTCCCCCTATTTCGGCACAGGGGGCCACTTCATGCCCCTTCTCCACAAGGTCAAGCAACTTGTCCTCCAAGGTAGCGAGCCGTTCTTCGCACGCGCGCGCGTACTGCTCCGAAAACGTCTTGTTCTCGTGTACCCATCTCATGACGGAAGGATTAGGCACGCCCTCCTTTTCTGCGGCCTTCCGGAGACTACAACCGCACCGGATATGATCACAGATGCGTTCCGCCAAAGCGGCGCTGTACCTGGACGGGCGCCCGGGTTCTCTCTTCTCGGTCTTTCCTGTCTTCTCCTTCTTCATTTCGCATACTCTCGGTTGATTTCCTCCCATCCTTCCGGGGGTGTGTCGTCCTGACGGGGAATATATGCCTTCCCGGAGAGTTTCACATATCCCTCAATCCAACGCAGCCCTTCCGCGTTGGAGCAGCGTTCAAAGCTGGGGCAATCCGCATTGTCGTAGAGGATGCTATCAGGCTTGCTTGGGTATGCCTTGCATTGATAGCTTTGCGGGTTATTGATGATTTTGGAGCACAGCAGGCATTTCATGCGTAATGCGTTCGGGTAACGCGCCCCTTTCAAATCTGCCTCAAATATTCTTTTGAAAGCCGGGTTCGGTGTGTCTTCTTTGCTCATGTCGTTATTGTATCAGTTCACAGTCAATGATCAATTTCCCGTGTTGGTTATGGAATTGAAGGAACTTGAGTGTTCCCCCCTTCTGGATAATAATTTCATCCTCGTTGCTGAAATAGGCTTGTGGGCTGACGCCGTCCCAGTCTTTCCGGGCCCCTGCCCCGAATCTGGAAAAGGGTTCCGCGTAGATGGCCCGGGTTTTCTTCTTCAGTAGGATTTTGAACAACACGGGGCGGTTCTGAAATCCCTTCCCTTCCGCAACGGCGGCGCTCATGAACCCCTTGTCTTCAAGCAGCCGGTCCCGGTAAAATGTGTTGAGGCTTTCGGCAATACTATCGGTCATCACGTCTCCGTTCCAGCCAATAGCATCCTTCAGTTCCTTGTAAGCTCCGCAGCCACGGAAAACAACCATGTCCTGAGGCACCTTGCAGCGGTTAATGACCTTGGCGATCAGCTTCGCTTTGGCGTTGGGCTTGCCCTCTCTCAAATCGTTGTTGATGCGGGTATATCCATCATCTGTGTACGAAAATAAGGCGTTCTTTTCCGGCCTGGATGCTTCCGCCCATGCTTTGCCGGTAATCTTGCGCAAGAGGTCATCAGCTTCCTTGTCCGTCAGCGGCGCGGGCATCTTTACCTTGGGAATATCCCCCAGGCTGACCGTGTGCGTGACGACTGGCGCGGGTGCCGGGATGGGAGCAGCGGGAGCCTTGATGACTTTCTCCGCTGTCTTCCTGGCGTGCTCGGCTACTTCCTGCGCGGGAAAGACAACCTCGTCAGGTTTGTCCTGCTTGACCCCCCAACGGTCTTCATAAACCTTCTTGAGCTTCGTCTTGAGTGCTTCGGGGAGTTTGGCCGTGCTGGCCTTCTTGCCGTACCCGTACCTTTCAATCAGGTCAATCCCGAAGCGTTCCGCGCCCCGTGGACGCTTCAACGGCTCTCCGGGCTTGAGTAGCCCCAGCCGTTCGCATTCCGCCCGGGAAACGGGCTCCTGGTCCATGTAGGAGTTGAAGCCGAACGGCGGCCAGGGAACCTCAAAGCCTCCCAGGCTGGCAGCGTTCATTTTGTCCGCCCAAAAAGTAAAGTCGGTCTTGAGCCGGACGGCGTCCTCATTGATGACATGGACAAGCCGCTTTGTCTTGGCTCCCGGCATCCGGATGAACCGGAAAGCGGGCCATGCCTTTAGGTTGGCCGGCTTCATGGATGCTTCCCACTGGGCCGCCCCAATGCTTTGCCGAACATTGGTCTTGAAAATGAGCTTCAGGCGGGCCAGAGCCCCGATGTTTTTGACGTCGTTATGGTACTTCGGCCCCTCGGCGTCCGGGGAAACAAGCCCCTCGGTTTGGAGCCATTGAAGCGCCTGGTTGGAAAAGTCCGCGGCACTCCCTACCTTGATGGCCGTCTCCCCGTTGGGGAGGACTTCTTGATCTCCGGAAAGGTAGTCCTTGATAAGCATGTAGAGGCGCCCCAGCAGCCGCTTGTTTTCTTGTTTTGAAGAAAAGAACTTATCCTCGCACGCCACAGCCGACAAGGCCGCCCACTCCTTTGAGTCCATGCCGGAGGGGGCGGGATGCTTTGCCAGGAACTTTTCCAGGGGCGTTACCATAGGGGCAATTCTGGATGATTGAAGGGGCGTCTTTCAACCTTGGCAAATTGGGCTACGTGGTGCTCCAAAATGCGGACAGCGGGGCGACGGTAGAGGAAAGCAGCCTCAAGGGCTGTAATGATGCCAGCAGCCCGTTGTTCCGCCTCATGCTTGTTGCTGGTGCCAAGCCCCAGCTCGACAAGTTTGCCGTTCTTTTTGGGGTCTACCAGGAGCGTCAACCGGAGCTTATAGGAGCCGGGCTTTCCGCGCCGCGTTGGCTTGTTCTTTCGCAGGGATGGTTTGGGGGGTCTCATTTGCTGCTGGTGGGGTTGTAGTTGATCTCTCTGTACGATTGCCAATCACACGTGATGATGGTGCCGCATAGATGGATGCGGGAAACAATGGCCGGGCCGAGGCGATCCTCCAGGGCGGCGGGGCTGTAGTTGGCAATGATGATGGTCGGCTTGCCGTTCTGGTGCCGGTAGTCAATGAGCCGTTCCAGCGCCGGGCCTGTAAAGTCCGTGTCCTTTACCTCGTGATACTCGTCGAGCACCAGCAGATAAGGCGACTTGTAGCGGGCCATGACAGAGGATTCAGAGCCGCCACCGTTGAACGTCTCCCGCAGGGCCATCGTGTAGTCATACGCCTTGGAGTAGAGGACGCGTTTTTTGCGCCGGTACATGACGCGGGCAAGAAACGCGCTTAAAACCGTTTTCCCGGTGCCGTAGCGTCCGTTTAGCACAATGATACTCCCCGGCGTTAAAACGAGGCGGTAGGCATCACGGAGGGCCTTCTTCCATGGTTCCCCGGTTACTCCGGCGAGGCAATCAATCGCCCGGCGTGGGAATCCGCGGTCAACCAGGCCCAGGCGTTCATAGGTTGCCTTGCGTTCTTCCTCCCGCTGTTTCTCGGCAGCGAGCGCTTCCGCTTCCAGTTCTTCAATGCTTCTTCCGTCATCCGTGGCAAGCGCTGTCATGGATGCCAAGAGGCTTTCAATGTCGGCACCTTTGAGGGCGTGCCGGGCGTCAATGGGGTCGTCAGTCTGTCCAGAGTTCATCTCTTCGTGATGGTTTAGGTGTTGATTTTGATGCGGTTCCCGCGGCATTGGCGGGCTTTAAGCCAGCTTCGGCCGAGTTGTTGCGGGCCCAGGTGGCGGCGTATTGGCGGGCCAGGGGCCGCCAGTCCGCCAGGGGGATGCCGTGCTTGTTTTTCCAGCCAACGGCGGCTTGCTCGTTGAAAAACCGTTCGGCGCACCGGGTAAGCTCGTCTCCGAGCGGGTGCAGCACTTGAGCGGCCATGAAGCGGTCAATTTCGGACACGTCCTGCGGAAATTGGCAGACTTCGCGCCCGGTTGTAGTTGGTGTAGTAGTATTATCTTCTCTTCTCTTCTCTGGTAACGGTTTTTGTAACGGTTCGGGCGTTACATCTGTAACGGTTTCATCGTTACGTCCTTTTCGGTGATTCGCAACTCGGCGGTTCGTATTGGCCCTATTCTTAGCGGTTTGGCCATTATGGCGGTCAAAATTGGGGATTGAAAGGAGGCCATTGCGTCCATTCAACCAGCCGACTTTGACAAGCCCAGCGGCGAAACCGGGGCAGAATACGAGACGGTCGAGAAACGAATTTGTAACGGTGATAGCGTTACCAGAGACGGATTGTTGATCCGCCCAAATCCAGAGGCGAAGAAGCTTGCCGACCACGGCATCTTGATCAATGCCAAGCATGTCGGCCAACTTCACCACTTCGGGCTTGTCGGGTGTTGTGTGTTCAACCTTTATCCAGTCTCCGGCCATAATCAAAAAAGCGTGAGTTGGGGGTTGTAGTTGAGCCACAGGCATTCCAGCCGGGGGCTTGCCATGTTGGAAATGGTCTTGATGGAGTCCTTGTTCCAGCCCTGCAGGGCGGAGTTGTAAAGCTCGTTATCATAGCCGGACAACACCACCTTGCCCTGCAGCGTGACCAGGACGTTGAGCAAGCGCCGGTGATCGTCCTCCGTGTACTCATGGCTGTATCGCCCCGTCCTGGTGCGCGTGGCTGGCATGTAAGGCGGGTCAACGTAGTGGAGTGTTTCCGGCCCGTCGTGGGCCTGTAAGACGTCAAGGGCGTCCCGGTTTTCCACGTGGACGTGCTTTAACCGCTGGGTGGCCAGCCGCAGAGTTTCCGGCAGCCGGTCCCAGTCGGTAGCCGGAGAAGGCACCCTGTTCCGGCTTACGAGTAAGCCGGAACGTCCAGAGCGGTAAGAGTCGCTTGCAATCCCCATCCAGGAGCGCACCAGCAGACGCCGGGCACGCTCCACGGCATCACCTGCAGGAGCGGAGTCGTTGAGCTCGTCACGGCTGTACGGAGTCAGCATGACGGCCTCAATCAGCCGTCCGGCATCCTCACTGCGGAGGACGCGGAACAGGTTGACAATCTCGCCGTCTTTGTCATTGCAAATCTCCACCGGCGCCGGGGCCTTGTTGAGCAAGACGCCCAGGCTTCCGCTGTAGGGCTCCACGTAGCAGGTGTGAGCCGGGAAATGCCGGATAATCCACGGGGCAAGGCGGTTTTTCCCGCCTAAATATCGCAGTACGGCTTTCATAGCACTGCCACCTTTCCATACCCCTGATTTTGTAGCGTGTACAGCAGGGCTGCTTCTTGATTATCCCAAGCCACAAGGCAACTCGGCGCGTTAGGCTGGTTGCCGGAAGTCTCCCCGTCTGGACGGCAAAAACGGATGCGGCCTTTCCAGAGGAACAGATACCGAGCGCGGGATAACACGCACCGCTGGAACCAGCGCGTGTCCGACCTCATGAAAATGAGCGCCAGCCCTCCGCCCTGGTGTATACTCATGCGCTCCATGAACGCTTCGGCTTCGTTGCCGTAGGGCGGGTTGAGCCATACTCTCCCTTCCCAGGGCAGCAGGAGGCCGTTATCAGCCTCCGTGTAGTTGATGCGGGCGCAATCCCACGGGCGCACGGTAGCGGCGCAGGGGTCCACGTCGAACTGCCCCAGCAGATCCAATACGTAGCGCGGAGTGAGCCAGACATTGGTGCTCTTCTCGGTTTTTGGAGTGTTAAAGGTGTTCACTTGCCCTCCTTTCCGTCCGCCACGGTGCCGCCCACCTGGGCGGGGACCGACATCAATGAGTTATGCAGATTCCTGCCCGGATTGGTGCCCACGGCGTCCGCCGCCGTACCCGGCTCCCAGTTGAAAGGGATTCCCTCATTAATGCAGGGTAAGCAAACATCTGGTACAGGAGTAACGCCCTGATATTTGCAATTGTGGCAGTCACGACGGATTAAAGGCTTCCACGCCCTGCACGCGGCCCGCTTCTGCCAAGCTTCACATACATAGTTCTCGTAGAATTCTCTTAAAGTTTCTTCCCGGTATGCAAAGTCCGTCTTAAAGAGCCGAAGAGCCTCACGGGCTTTCCCGTACTCGTAAAAAGCTTTCTGTTCAGGCGTCAGTTTCATTTTCGGCCTCCTTCACGGTAATGCTTTTCAATGGCACTCATTATCCTGTTCCAATTTTGGCGTGCCTCCTCTTCCGATTCAGCATCATCCGCCATGAGGGCGTGAGGTAGATGCTCGTCAATCGTTTGATCGCACATATAGGATATGTGCGCTTTCCCATTTCCGGTATAGTGTATGAGGTCAGGCAAGTGCCCACACCAGCAAGGTTTCAATTCTTCAATCATTGCTGGCCTCCTTTCCATCTGACACGAGGATTTCATACATATTTTCTTTCTGGTCGTATTCTTCCTTGTAAAATTCAATGTATTTCCGGGCGGAACGCTTTGTTCTCAAACCGTGAGCAATTAAAACATCTTTCGGTTCAATTAGGTGCGTTTCTCTATTTATAGTGGCAATCCAAACAATAACATCGTAAGTTGTTTTCATTGTTCCGCCCCTCCCTTCTGTTCAAGTTCCCAGGGCCATTTATGAACATCTTTAGGTTCAATAATGTAGAGTTCACCTTCTGGAGTTTCTATTTGGATTTCACATGATTCCATGTCTTTGCGAACGACTGTTACAAAATCGCTTGTTCCAAAATACGTTAAATTATCTCCTGCATTCACCCGCATGATGGGCGGGAACTTGGAGATAAGCTTTTCCCAGTCCTTCCAGCAGTTTTCTTCCCCGTTTGGGTAAGATCCAGCAGGAGTGCATAATCCGCAATTACACTGAATCAGATCAGATTCTCCGTCTCCGCATCCGAATTCAATATATTCTGGCTTTCCCCCGCACAGCGGGCATTTAATATCTTTCATTTTAATTTTCTTTCTCAGATTGAATAAAAATAGTAATTCCGGGTTCCTCCCCCCACCATTTATGCACGGATGCGGAGAATACCTGTGCATCATCCTGCCAAAACAACAGCTTGGTCATCACATCCTGCAACGTCTTTGCCAGATTATCCCAATCCGGCTTGGTCGTCTTCGGTATGAGTCCAACCCTGTTCTTCTTCGGTTCGCTTTTGCGGTAAGGCCAAACAAACCGGAATCCAAGATGGACAGGCCCCGTCAGGGGCCGGTCCGGTTTATAAGGGTTCAGTAAGGTCAAGTAATCGCTGATAACCAACTTCAACTCCTTCGTGTCCGCCAACTTAGAGTGCTTACCGATACGGACAATCTTTTTGTCCTGATGCGTCTTCGTAGGGGGAACGATAGGCAGAGTAATGACAACGGGCTTGTTCATTATACTTTCGAGCTCCTTTCTATTTCGCGGGCCTGGGATTCGACGTCAAAGTCCAGCTGCCCGTCGTCCTCAAAATAGGCATTCGCCACAGCTACTTTCTTGATGGAGCCTGACACTTTCACGCAGACCTTTTGTTCTCCATCTGGAATTTTGACGTTGATGGACAAGCTGAAATCAGATTCATCTTCTGCCGCCTGGCGCCTGATGTCCTCGTAGTCATCGAATTCACCGAAGGCCATTCGGACAGCCTCAAGGATTGTCTCCTTTTCGTTTTCAATTCGTGCGCTCATAGCCGTTCATCAAAAGGGAATGTCATCATCTTCCAGCGGCAGTCCTGCCGTGGCGCTCATGTGGTTGTTGGCCGGGAGGTCGTCCGGACGGGGCGGTGTATTCGCCGCGGCTTGGCGATCCCTCCGCGCAGCCTCTACACGGGCCTGTTCCGCCATGATGGCGCGGGCCTCGTCCGGGTCCAACACGTCAGAACAGTTGCTAAAGACCGGATATGTTCCGTCAGCTTTGGGGCGGTCTCCCTGCTGTTCGATAATTCTCACATAGCATGGTTTACCGATGAAATCGGATTCGTTGATAATCACCTGCTTTCCTGAGTCAAATACCTGCCCGGTTACATTTTTGATGAAAGAGTCAATCTTCCAGTTCATTTCCTGTTTGGCGGTCAGAAAATAACGAACCGTCGCCGCCCCTTCAGGGCCAAATGCTTTGATGTGAACAATCAACTGCGGGCAGCCCCGCGTTTTGGCGCCTTGGGAGATTCCTTCTTCCATCTTGACGATTTTTCCTTCGTAAACGCCGGCAGGGAGGAATCCGTATTCCTTGGGCTCACCTTCTGAAATATAGCTAAACATAATGATTATTTATTGGTTTTGATTTTAGGAACGGGAGTTTGTTTGACGTAGGAATAACCGGCTCCCGTCTTGACCAGTTCTTCCGGGAATTTCTTTTCGGGCAAAGCTTCCGTGAATAGTTTGCGGAAGGTGGCGGCGCTAAGGGAACCGTAGGCTTTCAGGAGTTTCGGAACGCCAATCCAGGTGGCGTACTTGGCAACATTTTCCGGTTCTACGGTATCTTTTCCCTTACAAGAAACTCGTTTGAAACCGGGAACCTCCTTGTTATTGGAGAGATATTCCAGGATTTTTTTCTTTCCCTTTTCGACGTAGCTTTCCAGGACAGCAGCCTTGGTGATAAAATCCGCCAGTTTCACCGGGTCCTGGGAGATGACCGCAAAGCTTTCTTCCAGCGTTCCGGAGGCTGCCAGCGTCAAAGCTTCCCCGGCAGCCTGGTTCCGTAGCTGGCAAGTGTTCTGCGCGGCGCACCATTCGCAGTATTCGCAGAGGCGCGGCCCGTCGCCGCTGTCAACGGAGTCCACCACGCCGTTGACGATAGAGACAGCTTCCTGGTAGGTGAACTTCCGGGTGACGATTTGCTGCTGGTCGCAGAAGAGCAGATGACAAGTGACTTCATCCAGGAATTCCCGTTCCATGATGGATTTCGCATAAGAGGCTTGCTGCTCCCAGTAGTTGCGGATTTGGCCGCTTTTAAGGTCGAACAGCTTGCCGAGTATCGGGCAAATGCAGTCCGCTTCCCCGCCTGTCACGCGGGGGTGCCATTGCGGGAACGTGCAGCGGTTTTTATCGGCGATCACCTCTTCCCCGGAGCAGAGCATCCGGACCGTTTTCACCGCCCAAAGTATGGATTCTTTTTCGTCAGGCTGCAGGTGCTGGCACGCTTTGAATTCCTCCACGCCCATAAGCAAATTCCTGAACGCCGCGTCCATCCGGGTTCCCCGTTCCGCCGCTTCTCCCGCGTCGGGGGAAGAGACGAAGCACGGGCATTGAGCCAGCTTGGGGAGCAGGGACGGCCTCAAGAGTTCCGTGGATGCCTTGCGCGGCGTCGGTTCCCCGTAGAGGTCGATAAGGACTTTTTGCAGGTCGTCCAGGTTCACAGAGTATTCCGCCCCATCCATGGAGAGGACGGCATGCCCGGCTTCGCGGGCGACGTTGATACATTCGACGGTTTTCATTGGGCGGCGGGGGTGTTGTGCTGCAACACGGCAGCGTTGAACCGATCAGGGGCGGAAAGGATGAAAGAAGCGAATTTTTCCGATACAGCTTTAAGGTCCTGCCCCGGCCGGATTTCCTTTTTGTACGCCAGAAAAGCCAGGGCTCCTGGCACGTCTTCGATCACCGCGGCCAGAGCATCCGCCTGACGGTCTCCCGCAGACGCGGCGGGAGGTGGTGCCTGTTCATCGTTTGCCGGATGGGCATCGTTCGCCGGTGCGCTCCCGGAAGAATCGGAATCCGCGGCGAACAGAAGACGGGAGATTTCCCCGGCGTCCATTGCCATCACGGCGGGCATGCCGTGCCGGTTCTTGGCTTCCCAGGTGGCCCGGTGCTCCGTATAGACGGCCCGGAGCTCCCCGCCCTTAGCCTTGCCCCCGTCCGTGAACGTGGTCACGTAGTTGCAAAATAGGATGGCATCCCCCCATTCCTTGAGCTTTTCTTTGGCGGTGATGGCCTGTTTGGCTGGCGCGTTGATTTTGATGGTGTACATGGTGTACGCCTCCCCTTCCGGAGGGTTCACCGTTTCCACGCGGCAGTGACAAATAACGGCGATGTGCAGTCCCGCGTTCCGGCAGTTGTCAAAGACGGAAAGCAGGTTGACGAACATTTCGCTGGCCTGGGCGTAGCCCTTCCCGTATCCGATGCTTTCAATGGATGAGATTTTTCCGTCCTTGGGGGAGGCGTTGTAGTCCTTGATGACTTGGCAGGCGCACATGTCCCACAGACGGTCTCCCGTGTCGATGACGAGCGTTTTGTAAGGGAGACTTCCGTTCCTGGCTTCCTTGTAAATATCCTGCAAGGCATCCAGCATGGCGCCGTAGTGGTCTACCTGGATGCGGTCCACATTCATGTGCTGGGTGCCTTCTTCCGTATCCAGGAAGAGGGGAGCGGGCAATCCAGCCGCCAGCGTGGATTTTCCCACGCCTTCCGGCCCGTAGATGATGACCCGCTGCGGGCGCTGCTGCTTCCCGCGCTTGATATTGTTTAATATCGACATATTATTCTCTTGCTTTGATGTTGTTCCGGGTGTCCGCCCGGCTTCATTTAGTGGCGGTCGTCCGTTGGCGCGGACGGCCGCTTTTTGTTTTAGTGATCAAACGGCGTATCAATGATTGCGGCAAAAACGCTTTTCTGTTTCTTTCTCTCAAGGAATTCAAAAATGTACTTGATGCCTTGGGAAATGGCTTCAGGAGCACCGGAAAAGCAGGTACCAGAGGCATACAAAAAACCGCGGGCGGCATTCCATACAATCCTCTCTTTATCAGCTACTTTAGAAATACTTTTGCTGGATGAATTACGATATTCGGTATTGCAGTCATTTTCTTTGACGATCATGCACAATAACACGGGGGTTTCGCACTGGTTAACAAGCTCTTCCAGGCGGTCATATGCCTCTTTGATCATTTCCACCGTGGGGGCTGATTCGGTGGCAGGATTGCAGCAGCCTTCTTCCGGCGCGGTTGTCTTCGTATCTTCTTTTTCTCTTTGCATGGTATTTATTTTCTGTTTGTTGTTATTTAGGCAGTTGAAGAGGGGCATTGAATGAGCCGATTTTGTAGTAACGGGTTCCGGTTGCAGTCTTTGAAATTTGTTCGATGATGGCAGTTGTAACCCTATTCAGATCAACAAAAAGCACTCCACCACACTTGACGACTGGAAGCAGATTTTTCCCCATAGCGCTTTCCAGCATGTCCCGGCTGGGTTCAGAACCTTTGGCAAATAGTCCACATTGTGCAAACTTGGAGAGCCTTACCAGCCGAGCCGGCAACGGGGGAGCAGTGATATTGATGTTGATCTGAGGAGCCCCGGCAAATGTCGAATCGGCGTTTTTAGGCCATGACTGAGACAGAGCATCAGCTAATGCTTCTGAAAGGTTCCTGATTACTTCTCCTGGACGATCTTTTCCTACGTCTCCTTTTAAGCGCTCCAAGAGCCATTCAGACCAGACAAAGGCAGTTTCCACACTGAGAGGAGACTTACCATATCCGTCGTCGACCAACTTCGCCAAGGGATTGCTTTCTTCAAGTTTCATGATGCTTTGCTGAAGGAATTAACGAATATTTGCCACTGAACGGGGAGCCACGTTTTTGTAGTAGTCTTCGAGGAACTCGGAGAGCAGGAACCGGGGGCGCGTCAACCCGCAAACGACGTGCGTTCGAATCTTTCCGGCTTTTACCCATTTCGCCGCATTGATGGCGTGAATAGGCTTTTCTCCGGTTTTCTCACGGGCGGCCTTGCATACTTGAGCAAGGGACATTGTCTGTTCGTACTGTTGTTCTTTCATAGTTGTTTATAAAAAGGAGTTAATGGCGAAATAGGCGATTGTTCCGAACCCTGTTACCAGGGCACAAAAGACAAGGTTCTGGACGATTCCAGGCCGGGGCTTGAGGTCATTTTCCGGCAGGTCCATTGGGTAACCGTAGAGCTTTTCCATTTTTGCGTCGCGGTCTCGGCGCATCCAGTATTGTTCATTCGTCATTTTTCTCATTGTTGTTTGGGGTTGGGTTTAAAGCTCGTACCAACCGAGCCGCTTTAGTTCTTCAATCAGGGATTCTTCCATAGTTCAGTCTCTATGGCCGTCAGGATTGTCCGTCGTGGCGTGATCCCGTTCGTACTGCACAAGAGCGTTTTCGAGGGCTGCAGCTGCGGTCTCATGCTCGTTCATGAGCCGTTCGGCTTCTCCATGGCTCACAGCTACGTCGTCCACTCGGATGCAGCGGTCTTCGGTGTCGTATTCGATAATCATATTTACCTTTCTTTTTTTGGATATTATCGCTCTAACAAATCAAGATTTACTATTTCAGCAGAAGAATTCAACAAAATATTTCCTATTTTGTCATTTTCCTTGGATCAAACCGCCGATTTCTTGGTTTCAGAATGCTTGTCCTTGCGGGGTTGGGGAAGCTTGCTGGGAGTGATTAAACGGTCGCGATTGAAAAGTAGATGGCCGCTGGAATTGACAGCGGAAGACACAGCTTCCTGCGGCGAACATTTCAGTTTGGCGGAAATGCCCAGTAACAGAAGTTTTCCTGCTTCCGTCAGGTCTTCCATATTGATTTCAATGGTTGATGGTTTCATCGTTTCGTGTGGTTGACGAACTCATATTTATCAGTTTTTTCTGATATGTCAACAGAAGATTATCAGGAAAACCTTTCAATTAGAACCTTTACATATCAGAAAAAACTGATAAGTTATTGGCATGCCAACGAAAGAAGAAATCACACAGTGGCTCAAAAAAACTGGACGGGATCGTTTTTGGCTAGCGGAGAAATGTCTGGTCTCTTACAAGCACCTGAACAACTGGTTTTCTAAAAACGGGAAAATACCAGATGCAAAACTTGTTATCATTCAAAAACTCATGGCAGAAACTCAAGCCCCCCCTTATGAAATAGAGGACAAGGGAAACATGAGCAAGCTCTTCATCACCCTGGACCCGGAATCACAAGATGCTATATTGGCGGAATGTCGTCGCCTGAACATCACCCTTTCTGCATATTGCTCTCTAGTGGTGGAATGGTGTGCCACTACTCCAGAGGGTCATGCTGTGATTGAATCTCTCATCAAGGGTACTCCTCTTCCCTCTGTCATCATGAACCTGGATCCGCTTATTTCCGGAGAAAAAGAAGATGCCCGCAAGCAGTTTGTCCCGGTGGAAGCATTCCCCTCTACAATATCAACCAGCAACCAAAGATACAATCTGTCCGTGATCGGCAATATCGCTGCTGGCGGATTGCAGGCTGGTGACACCATTCCTTATCACATCACCGCAAACCGTCCCCTGGGAAAGGACGAATACGTCTTGCGCGTCGAAGGCAAGAGCATGGAGCCTACTATTAAGGACGGAGCGCTTGTTATTATGCGCAAGCACACTATACCTCCCACACCAAAACCCGGCACGATCGTGGAATACTACGATGAACGAGGCGTGACTCTCAAAAAACTGGCCAGAAAGAAGAATCCAGAAACTGGGAAGATGGACTACGTCCTACACCCCCTCAACCCGGAGTTTGGAGATATCGAACCGATGGACGGGGGCAAAATATCCGCTATTTATGTGGAAACATTGAACCAATGGGAGAAAGCTTAGCTTAAAGATAATTTTATTAACGACATTAACAAAATGCACAAAATTAACCATCTTTGTATATGGTCTATTGCGATTTTACTTATTGCATCAAAAATTATTCTTTCTATTTATCCTCTCAAAACTCCGTTTTTTATTTTTTGGGTAGTCGTAGGAAGTTGTATTTTATCTATCATAAGAATTGGATTACCTATTCAAAATAAGGAATTAAAAAATCAACCAGAACAAAAAAATCAAGAATCAATAGAATCAATAACGGAAGAAAATGAAAGATGGATTCGTGATCAGTGTTTGGAAAAAGAAACAGCTTGGGCAAAATCGCTCTACTCCATATCTGCTTTATTACTTTCTGGTTGTGTTTATGTATTATATAATAAAACAGTACATCAACCAGAGTTTATATCGTGCATTGTATTTCTTGCAATAATGGCAATACTTAATATAGTTTCATCATCAATTTTACACTTATCAGAATTCTTTTATTTATCATATCCATGGCAAGAACACACGGCCCTTCATAAATTTCTACATCACATCAATATCAAGTTAACGGCTTACTGGCATATGCCTTCCCTGTTCTTCTGCTTAGCTCAAGCAACCACAGCCATTTATGCAGTCCTCTTACTTGCTTACGAAAACTAACAACAAAACTATTTATTCCTGCCCCCCCGACCAAAATAAAACACCACTTACAATCAAAATACTATCATAAACAACGGCGCCGTGTTCGTAGAAACATTGAAAGATTGGCGGAAAAAGAGTCTCCCTACCTTTTGATATATGTCTTATTCCCATTCCTGTTGATGTAGTATCTACCTCCACGCGGCCCTGTATAAATGGTACGCGCCTTTGAATCCGTACTACTGCTTGGAGTGAACACATCATCCAGGAAGGGCTCGTAACGCGGTTTTGAATAAGGCCCACTTGGAACCGTTGGTATTCTTCCACCCTCAGAGGTGGGATCATAAGTCAATTCTGACTGCCGGATTTTTATTTTAGGAATCTTCCAACACAATTTACAGCAATCTGCCGTTCTAAGCTGGTTAAATGACCCTTGCCCCACACCATAATACCGGCATCCTGGAAGGTGTGTCTTTCCCGTCGAACTGATCCAGTAAGAAATTTTCTTATCGCTCTTTTCGGCGGCCGCACCACCCCTTTTTCCGGCTCTCCATTCCCACGGGGGAATTGGATTCGGCTCTCCCCATAGTCCCCTTTTGTCTTTCCGAGCGTCTATTTCAAGCGAGGCAAGCCCATAACTATTTGAGTACTTTTTAAAATGCCATGCCCACCCTTCTTTGACCATTTCATAGTTGATGAAAGAAGCATTGTACAAAACCAGTCCAAGAATGCGCCCGTATTTATCCCGCTTCGTATATTGAACCGTCACGGTTTCTCCCCAGAGTAGCTTCTTCAATGAGTATTTAGCTCCACTGTATCCATCTTGCCCCTTTTCCGGTGCGTCAATCCCGTCCAGGCGAACTTTATGAGCAACCTTCTCTTTTGGCGTTTTCTCCAAAACAGTAATTGTATCACCATCAGTTACATCAATCACAATTCCCCTGATGGTTTCACCAAAGGCAAGGCAGGAGCTTATTATGAAAAATAGCAACCATCTCATAAAAAGATGATATAATGCAAACAACTACAACAAGCAACAACTCTTTAGAGAATAGCTACACGATAATAGAGCCTCGATCTTTCCTTATTTGGCAAACGCTTACCATAATAGGAACATTTTAGTATTAAGTTATTCCTAAAAAGTAGAATCATCAGAAAAAACTTGCCGCTGTTTGCCATTTGGGAAAAATGCCCACATGGATGACATAAAAGACAAAATCCGGGTGTTCCTGAAGGATATGGAAATGAGCAGAGAGGTTTTTGCCGATCTTTGTGGCGTCAGCAAGAGTCAAGTTGATAAGTGGCTTTCCTACCTTCCAATTCCCGAAGCACGGCAACGTGTCATTGAGCGCATTATGAAGGAAGAACATAGCCGTCGTCAAAAGAGTCAGCATGACCCTGACATGGACATTATTGAGGTTCCCTTTCCTCGAAGCCAATTTGACCGGGTTCGAATGACGGCGGACATCCATGGTATGACGATTGAAAAATGGGCTTCCAGGACGCTTATTGCACTCTCCAATGTACCGCATCATAATTTATGATCCCATATTCCCTGAAGTATCTTTTTAATACTTGTCTAGACACTACAAAACAAGAGCAGGAAAACCTGCTTAATTAACAATTATATCTTTATTGAAAGATCTGTGTAATCATCCTTGCAATATCCGTCATGTCTTTTATTTGAGGTAAAACCTGTGTCAAGGAAGTCCAGTAGGATTTCAATCTATATGGTTTGGGCTTATTTCCTTTTATCTCAGATTCTAAATCATTAAAATACTCAATAGCTTCTTGATTTCCCGATTCATTAACTATTGTTTTCAATCTGGATAAAACATTATCTAAATCTTTATCAAGATAAGTATTCATTGAATTATTTAAATGAATCCCGGTAACGACAGTAGAATTATTAATATTTTTAATAATCATATTTGAATCTTTATTTTCTTCATCTTCCTTTTTCATTTTGTTAATTATGAGACGTTCAAATTCATAAACTTCAGTAACTATAAATGTTTTAACCATTGCTGCTTCATATTTTTCTACACTTTCGACAACCTTAAAACATGATTCATAATCTCCTCTTATGCCCCTCCACATCTGGCTCAGCATATTCACGGTCCTTACTAATTCGAACACTAGATTACTAGAATAGTATTCATTTATATATTCTTCACATGTTGATTTAGTAGAAATATAATAGAAAATTTGAGTTAAAGCACCTAGCTTTTCGTCTTTATTGATTGGTATATTCACTCCTAATCCTTCACCATACTTCCCTTTTCGAGGATTAGCACTTATCCACTCTTTCACGTTATCGAGGGGATATAAATTCAGAAGCTCATCTAGAAACAAACCACCTTTAATTTCTTTTATATACCCCATTAATTCTTTTATGGCATACTCAATATCATAAAATTTATTTAATTTCTTAAAGTTGGAAAAAGAATTTTCTATTATTTGCAGGTAATTCTTCATATTCTTAGGTTTTTTAAATAGTGTATTCTTAAATTGCTAATTACCTAAAAATATAAAAATATTTTTTATTGCAAGAAGATTCAAATATTAATTTTCGTCTTCAGGGAAAATCTGCCAATAGGCGGGCACCTCTTCCGGGTTGCAGGCCGTCAGGTAGTATTTGATCGTCGTCTTGCTGGTGGTGTGCCCCATGTTTTCCAGCAAGCCGTACGTGTCCCGATGGGCGGCCAGCCAGTAAGAAGCGTAGGAGTGGCGGCAAACGTCGTTTAAATGGCTGATGCCGGCTCCCCGGCGCACTGCCTGCCATTTGCGCTGCCAGTTCTTCGGGGCGAGCTTCCCGGAGCGTTTTTCTGGCGGTACGGTTTCCAGCCACGCCTTGAGATTTGGTTCAATCCGCACCAGCCGCACGGAGTTGGTTTTGCTGACCTCTGGTTCAATCCTGATATAGCCATGGGCCAGTTTGACGTGTTCCCATGTCAATGCCGTGACCTCTTCAGGCCGGACGCCGGCAAAGAGCAGGACGGCCACTGCTATTTCCATGTCCGCCGCATTTACACGCAGGTTTTCCGGCATAGTCCCATCTCCGGAATAGTCCCGGCAGGCATCCAGCAGAGAATGAGCCTGCGCCGGCGTAAGAATGGAAATAGGCGCCCGCTGGTGCTTACGTTGCTTGATTCCTTCGGCGGGGGACTGCACAGCATACTTCTTACTGATGGCCCAGGCAAAAAACGGCTTAATGTGGCGCAATGCGGAATTATATGAAGGAGGAGTCGTTTTCCATCCGGCCAACCATTTTTCAAATTCATCCGGCGTTACGTCGTCAATCAAGCAATCTCCAAACACAGAAGTGAAGGCGCCTAAAACCTGTCTTACACGGGTCCGGTAATGAGAAGAGGCATCTTGCATCGTATCACGGTAAAGAGGCTCAAGAATGGAGATTTTGCGGGCATCGCTGGCCCGATGCCGTGCAATGTAATAGTCAATGACATCCTTGAGCGTCACATCGAACGGGGCTAAACGGGCAAGTTCTTCGATGACGGCATCATATTCTGGTCTCGTCATCAATGTTTCTCCTAAGCGCAGCCCCGCAGCCACATCTTCCAGGTTGGTGATATATCCCATTGCTTCCGCCTTGGTCGGGAAATACTTTGTTTCCCTCTTTCCGGTGCCGGAAAGCCTGGCAGGAATGCGAACCTGCCAGCGTCCGCTTTGAGCGTGCTTCACCGGAGTTATTTTCAGGCGTTTCATGATGCACTCACAGTACGCCAATTTTACGCCAGAACGGAATCAAAAAATGAGATTTGGTCAGCATTTATGGCTATTTTTCCACGGTTTTTCACATTTCCGGCCCCAAAACAGGCAAAAAAGAAGCCCCGTAAGTCATTGAACTTACAGGGCTTTAGAAAAAGAATGGCTCCCCCGGTTGGGCTCGAACCAACGACCTAGTGATTAACAGTCACCCGCTCTACCGCTGAGCTACAGGGGAGTTTGCGTTCCATGGAGCGCGGAGGGATTTTTACTGGAGGCACAGGCGTTTGGCAAGTACTTTTTTGTTTCTGTAGGCTTTTTGACGCAAAAAGGCTTCCGCGGCGTGGGCATGCCAACGGTGTTTCTTGACCTTTGAGGGGAGAATGCCCAGACTTTCAGCGACATGAGTGAACATCACCATCATATTGCTGTTCTGGCCGGCGACGGCATCGGGCCCGAGGTCATGGCGGAGGCCCTGAAGGTTCTGGACGCCGTAAGTTCCAAGTTTGGATTTACCGTGAGCCGCAAGGAGGCTTTTGTGGGCGGCGCGGGCATCGACCATTGCGGCAAGGCCCTTCCGGAAGAGACCATCCGAGCCTGTGAAGAGGCGGACGCCGTCCTGTTCGGCTCCGTAGGCGGCCCCAAGTGGGAGCACCTTCCCGCCAATGAACAGCCGGAGCGCGGCGCCCTGCTGCCGCTGAGAAAGCATTTCGGCCTGTACGCCAATCTGCGCCCGGGCGTATGCCTGCCTGCCCTGACCCACGCCTCTCCCATCAAGAATGAATTGATCGAAGGCGGTTTTGACATTTTATGCGTCCGGGAACTGACCGGCGGCCTGTACTTCGGCCAGCCCCGTTTCCGCGAACAGGAGGGGGACGACGAAGTCGTCGTGGATACCATGCGCTACCACAAGAGCGAGATGGTGCGCATCGCCAAAGTGGCGTTCGAGGCCGCGCGAGGGCGCCGCAAGCGCGTCACCAGCGTGGACAAGGCCAACGTGCTGACCAATTCCCTGCTGTGGCGCGAGACGATGATTGAGGTTTCCAGGGATTATCCGGACGTGGAACTGCTCCACATGTACGTGGACAATGCCGCCATGCAGCTGGTGCGCAATCCCCGCCAGTTTGACGTGCTGGTGACGGAGAACCTGTTCGGGGACATTCTTTCCGACGAGATGGCCATGATCTGCGGCTCCCTGGGCATGCTGCCCAGCGCCAGCCTGTGCCAGGGCAATGAGGACAACGGCCTGTTTTTCGGCCTCTACGAGCCTTCCGGCGGCTCCGCCCCGGACATCGCCGGCAAGGGCATTGCCAATCCGATCGCCCAGATTCTTTCCCTCTCCATGCTGCTGCGCTATTCCCTCGGGGAAAAGGACGCGGCAGACGCCATTGACGCCGCCGTGCGCCGCGTGATTGAACAGGGCTACCGCACGCGAGACCTGGCTACGGGCGCCTCCGGAGAAATCCGCGTGAATACCGCGGAAATGGGGGATACCATTATTGCGGCCCTTTAAGGGGGCGTTTTCCCGCTCCGCAGGCGCATTCCACCGTCTGCGGGGCTGTCACCTCCGGAAGCGGGGGGAGGCACTTCCTCTGTTCTTCCATTTATTCCCGGGCTTTTCCGGTTCTTCATTCAACGATCATGAACGTTCTTATCATCGGCCAGGGAATCGCCGGAAGCTGCCTGGCATGGGAATTGAAACGCCGCGGCACGGATTTCACCATCACAGACCGCCCTATTGCGGAAACAGCTTCCCGTGTGGCCGCCGGGCTGGTGAATCCCCTGACGGGCCGGGCCTTCCGCCCCGGCTGGCGGCAGGAGGAATGCCTGTCCGCAGCGGAGGCCTTTTATCCGGAGACGGAACGGGAACTGGGCGGCTCCTGGTGGCAGAAGACCCCTATTTTCCGGGAACTGGAAACGGAGGACCAACTGGAAGTCTGGCAGGAACGCCAGACGGCCCCGGAGTCCTGCGCCTATGCGGGCCCCCTTTTCCCATGGCCTGAACACTGGGAAGGCCGCGGAAAAGCCGCCTATACGCGCGGCTCCGCCGTGCTGCACGTGGAGGACATGGTCAACGCCATGCGGAAGTTTTTCACGAAACAGGGCCGTTTTGTGGAAGCGGACGTGTCCCCCGCGGATATCCGTCCGGATGAAAACGGCCTTTTCCATTGGAACGGGCAGAAGTTTTCCCATATAGCCTGGTGCACCGGCTGGGAGGCCGGATGCCACCCGGACATGGCTCCCTTGAAGGGACGCCCTTCCAAGGGCACTATTCTGGACCTGGACCTGAAGGAGCTGGACTGGCACGCCGGCATCCTGCATTTCGGCCACTGGCTGGTTCACAACGGTTCTTTCTGGCGCTTCGGCGCCACTTACGCGTGGGCGTGGGACGCTCCCGGCATTCCGGAAGCCCCCGCCGTCCAGGAATTGATGCTGGACCTCGTCAAACGCTATTCCGGGGAGACGGGCTTCCTCCGCGCCCGCGCCGCCGTGCGCCCCATCATCCGGCGCAGCCAGCCCGTCGCCGGGCCCATTCCCGGCCTGAACGGCCAGTTCGTCTTCTCCGGACTGGGCAGCAAGGGAGTGACCACTTCCCCGTGGGCCGCGGCCCAGCTGGCGGAACATCTTGTGCACGGGGCGGAACTGCCGCCGGACCTGCTTCCCGCCGCACTGTGGAAATAATGCGGCGCGGTTCCCGTACTTCCTTGAACGGGACAGCTATTTTCCTTGTCAAAACGCCCTGAACACGATTACATGCGGCCTTATATGCGAGCGGAGAACGAGAACTGGGGAGATACGGTACGGGAGCATTTGTTTGACCAGCGCGGCGCCGTGATGGTGCACTGGCTGATCCTGCTCAATGTGGTCGTCTTTATCCTCGGGTTTTTCTTCCAGGTGGATATTCCACGGGATATTTACCCGCCGGGCCGTCTGGACCTGATCCAGCTTTACGGGGCCTACAGTGAATACACGTGCTTTCATGAAGGGGAATTGTGGCGATTGTTCACCTACCAGTTCCTGCACGCCAATCTGGGGCACATCATGTTCAACATGATCGCCCTGTGGTTTTTCGGGCCGGTCGTGGAGGAACGCTTCGGCCATCTGCGCTTCCTGCTGTATTATCTCTTCTGCGGCGTGGCGGCGGCCCTGTTTTCCTCCCTGCTGGGGTACATGGGGTTCTTTGATCCGGAATGGCGCTTCATTCCCATGGTGGGGGCCTCCGGCTCCATTTATGGCATCATGGCCGCGTGTGCGGTGCTTTTTCCGCGCGCCCGGGTGCAGCTTCTGTTCCCTCCGGTCAATTTGAGCGTGCGCCAGTTCGCCCTGGCCGTCCTCGGCATCGCCTGCGCCGTCATTATTTTCCAGTGGAACAACGCGGGCGGGGAAGCCGGACACCTGGGCGGCATGTTCGCCGGGTTCATCCTGACATTGCTGATCCTGTGGAAGGAAAAACTGTCCTCTCCCAGGCGGCGGGTCGTTTCTTCCTCCCACCATTCCACCTCGCACTCCGCACGCCGCCCCGCCGGTAACCATCCCTCCGAAGAGGAGGTGGATGAAATCATGGAAAAAATATCCCGCTCCGGCCTGTCCAGCCTGACGGAAGAGGAACGGGAAGTTCTCCGGCGCGCCTCCCGCCGTTGAATTATTTGTTAGATATTCCCCGAATTTTTGTTATTTTTCTTTCTTTTTCATTATTTCCTCCTAGCATGGAGGAATGATGACGCGGCTGTATTCCTCCACCGTTCTGGGCGTGGATGGCGTAGAAGTGGAGGTGGAAGTGGATTTCCGCCCCATGGCGGAAAAACGCACCTTTATCGTGGGGCTGCCTGATGCGGCCGTGAAGGAGAGCGGGCAGCGCGTGGATACGGCCATCCAGAACAGCGGACTGCCCTTCCAGCAGGGCGTTTTCGTCGTCAATCTGGCTCCGGCGGATTTAAGGAAGCAGGGACCGGGGTTTGACCTCCCCATCGCCCTGGGAATGGTTGCCGGAGCGGCGGAAAGGGACATGGACGCTTCTTCCTGGTGCATCGTGGGGGAATTGGCCCTGGATGGCGCCGTACGCCCCGTGCAGGGCATTCTGCCGCAGATTATGGAGGCGCGGCGCATGGGCAGGAAGCGCATCATGCTGCCACGTGCTAACGCGCACGAAGGAACGCCCGTGCAGGGCGTGGAGATTTACCCCGTGGCTTCTTTGAAGGAGGCGTGGGCACTCCTTACCTCCTCCGTTCTGCCCCCTCCCTTCACGGCTTCCGGAAGAGAGGACCGGGAGGCCGAAGACAAGGAGGCTGCCGTTGACTTCGACGAGATCAAGGGGCAGCCCTATGCGCGCCGCGCCATGGAGATCGCGGCGGCAGGCGGCCATAACATCCTTCTCTGCGGTTCTCCGGGTTCGGGCAAGTCCATGCTGGCGCAGAGGCTCCCGACCATTCTCCCTCCGCTGAATCCGGAGGAAGCTCTGGAAACCAGTAAAATCCATTCCGTATGCGGACTGCTGAAACGGGGGAACGGCCTGGTGGCCCGGCGTCCGTTCCGGGCTCCGCACCATACCATTTCCGATGCCGGGCTGATGGGCGGAGGAGCGAATATCACGCCGGGGGAAGTGTCCCTGGCCCACAACGGCGTGCTCTTTCTGGACGAATTGCCGGAGTTCCGCCGCGCCGCGCTGGAAACTCTGCGGCAACCGCTGGAATCCGGCCAGGTGGTCATTTCCCGCGCTTCCGGCACCATGACGTTTCCGTGCCGCTTCATGCTGGCAGCCGCCATGAATCCGTGCCCCTGCGGCTATCTGGGCGACAGGAGAAGAACCTGCACCTGTCCCCCGGCGCAGGTCGCACGCTACCGCCGCAAGATTTCAGGACCGCTTCTGGACCGGTTCGACTTGCTGATGGAAGTTCCCGCCGTGGACCCCTCTATTCTGGCCTCCGCACCCGCCGGGGAATGTTCCGCCGGCATCAGGGAACGCGTGATGGCCGCCCGGCAGCTCCAGTGCAGCAGATATGCGGGCACTCCCTTCCGCAGCAATGCGGCACTTTCCGGAAAAGCGCTCCAGAGGCATTGCCGCCTGCTGCCGGAAAGCCGCGCCATCCTGCTCCGCGCCGTGGAAGAACTGGCCCTTTCCGCCAGAGCCTACGACCGCATTCTGAAGGTGGCCCGCACCATAGCGGATCTGGAGGGCAGCCCTGATATTCAGGATTCCCATTTGTATGAGGCCGTGCAGTACCGGGCCTTTGAACATTCTCTCCGGGAATGAACCATTCCGGAATGCCGCGTTACGCCATGCCAAAGCGTGCCTTTTCCGAACGGAAAAAGGAAAAGAGGCGTTTTTCAGGTCGCCTCCTTCCCGATTGAAAAGTGTACCGCTCACCGGTTCCGGGAACGCCGGAAGACGAGGGCTCCCAGGCCAAGCATTCCCAGAGATGCGGTAGCCGGTTCCGGAACGGTTTCATAGGATACTTGGATGTTGGCAAGCGTATAGGGGGAGGTGGCGCCGCCCGCGCCGCCGCGCACTCCGGCAACCAGCTTGTATCCTTCCCCCCACGCCAGGGGAGAATCCGCCATGTCCAGGGAAACGGTCGTCGTTCTTGAAGTGGAATCAAAGGTAAAGCTTTCCACGGTGGAAAGGTTCCGGACCAACGTTCCGGCGGAGTCGTAAACCGCCAGCACCATGGTGTAGCTCGTGATGACGGAGGTGGGCGTGTCACAGGAAAAGATGATGGAGGAAACAAGCTCTCCCTGCCGGGGGCCGCCCAGCACCATGGCAAAGGAGTCTCCGGCCACGCCGCTTCTGCCGCACAGGATGATGGAACCGACGTCATCATGGTTGACCCAGGTTCCCTCCCCATTCTGGGGCCAGTTGGCCAGGCTGTTGTTATTGCCTCCCGCATAGACGCCAAATTCACGGCCTTTTACTTTATCCAGCAGCTGGTTTCCCGTTTGCGGCGCCATGGTCGCGGTTTGCGACAGATTGGCTGATTCGGGCAGTTCGGCAATGATGGTAGCAGCATTTGCAGCCAGCACACTGGCGCAACTTATTAATACAGCACAATATCTATTTTTCATAAGTTACACACCATAATAAATTTATTATGGTGTGTCAATTTACATTTAAGAAGAAAAGTCTTTGAATTTTCAGATTTTTCTGAAATCCGGCGCATCTTCTTGAGGTTGAATGGCCGAGCCGTTCCCCGTAATTCGCCGTTGCTGGATTTTTCTTTATAACCCTATTAAAATACCTATTTTACGTGGAATTAAACTTTGGAATAAGGAGAACATGAAATGAAGTTATTTTTCTGCGGAGTTTCCGCAGGTTTTTACAGGAGCCGGGAGGCCCCTGCTGCCGGAAACGGTCTTTCCCCAGCGGGAGCATATGCCTCGCCCTCCCGTTTGCCGGCGCTCTTTTCCGGAAACATTCAATACGCCGGGCCATCCCGGCTTTTTCACCCGTCACCCACGCAGAACAGCCGCTCCGCGGACATGCGCGGAACGGCTGTTCGCACGAGAAAGGAAAGACCGGTTTAACGGATGGCTTCCAGAGCCTGCTTGAGGTCCGCAATGATGTCTTCCGCGGCTTCCGTTCCCACGGAGAACCGGATGAGGTCCGGCCGGACGCCCGCCTCCATGAGCTGCTCATCCGTCAACTGGCGGTGCGTATGGCTGGCGGGATGGAGGACGCAGGTGCGGGAATCCGCCACATGGGTTACGATGGCGGCCAGTTTCAGGCTGTCCATGAACTTGATGGCGCGTTCACGGCCACCCTTGATGCCGAAGGTCACCACGCCGCAGGATTGCCCGTTGCGGAATTGCTTCCGCGCCAGGTCATGGTATTTGTTGGACGGCAGGCCCGGATAGTTGATCCAGGCCACATCCTCCTGCCCTTGCAGGAATTCCGCCACCTTTTGCGCGTTTTCACAGTGCCGCGGCACGCGCAGGTGGAGGGTTTCCAGGCCCAGGTTGAGCAGGAAGGCATTCTGCGGGGATTGAATGGAACCCAGGTCGCGCATGAGCTGGACGGTCGCCTTGGTGATGTAGGCGCCCTTGCCGAAGCTCTTGCTGTAGGAAAGCCCGTGATAGGAAGGGTCCGGCTCCGTCAGGCCCGGGAATTTGTCCCTGTGGGCTTCCCAGTCAAAGTTGCCGCTGTCCACGATCACGCCGCCCACCGCCGCGGCATGGCCGTCCATGTACTTGGTGGTGGAGTGGGTGACGATATCCGCCCCCCATTCAAAGGGGCGGCAGTTGATGGGGGTGGCGAAGGTGTTGTCCACGATCAGGGGGACGCCGTGCGCATGGGCGATGTCCGCCATTTTGCGGATGTCCAGCACGCAGAGCGTGGGGTTGGAAACGGTTTCCGCAAAGAGGGCCTTCGTATTGGGACGGAAGGCTTTGGCGATTTCCTCCGCCGGGGCGTCCTGGTCCACAAAGGTGACCTCAATGCCCATTTTCCGGAACGTGACGGCAAAAAGGTTGTACGTGCCTCCGTAAATGGACGCGGTGCTGACGATGTGGTCCCCCGCCTCGCAGATGTTGAAGACGGCAAAGAAAGAGGCCGCCTGTCCGGAAGAGGTCAGAATGGCGGCCACGCCGCCTTCCAGTTCGGCGATTTTTCTGGCAACCGCCTCATTGGTAGGGTTCTGGAGGCGCGTATAGAAGAATCCGGCTTCCTCCAGATCGAACAGTTTGGCCATTTGTTCGCTGGTTTCATACTTGAACGTGGTGCTCTGGTAAATGGGCAATACGCGGGGTTCACCCTTTCTGGGGGTCCAGCCCGCCTGCACGCACAGGGTTTCCGGTCTCAATTCCTGACTCATGATGCAGGGATGCTATGCCATGCCGCCTCCCTTGTAAAGCAGGGAAAGGAGGCATTTCCAGCCGCTCCCTGCCTCCCCGCCTTCGCGGTTACAATCAGCCGCGTTCAAGTGCCGGGAGGCTCTTGTTCCCAAAGACGGCCTGAGGAATATGCCACCGTATTTGGAGCTTCTTCCGGAGAAGGGAACAGCCTGCGGATTTTACCTGATTTCCGGCAGAGGGGTGGAAATTTCCTCTTCCGTCAGGTAGCAGCCGGGATCGGACCCGTACCAGTGCCCGTTGGCAAATGCGGCGCGCGTGCGGAAGCCACCGCCGCACAAGGCAAAGTGCACACAGCGGCCGCAGCGGCCTTCAATTTTTTTCTGCCGTTCCAGGGGATTGTCGGACCCGCGCAACTCAGGCAGCATCTCCGCCGCGGCCCCCGCCTTGGCGTCCCACAGATCGGAAAACAGGTTGTTCTTCACATTGCCCAGCGTGACGGATTGCCAGAATTGGTCCGGGTGCACCACGCCCTGCGTGTCAATGTTGGCGATGCCGCGGCCGGAGCTGTTCGCCCCGCCGCCGTTCCATTGAAGAAGGTTCAGGGTTTCCTTCGCCAGCGGGGAGCCTTCCCGGAGCTGGCGCAGCAGCAGGTAAATGCCGTCCGCTGGCTGGGTGACGGTCAGCACTTCACGGTTTTTGCCTTCCGCCTTCCATTCCTCCACGCGGGCAATCAGCGTATCCATGGCGTTCCGCGCTTCCTCCTGCGTCAACGTCTGCACTTCCACGCCGCGGCCCGTGGGCACCAGATGGTAGAAGCAGACGCGCTGGATGTCATTGGCGTCAATGAAGTCCAGAATCTGGTCCATGCACTGCACGTTGTTGCGGGTCAGCGTCAGGCGCAGGCCCGTCTTCTGCCCCACTTCACTGCAGAGCTTGAACCCGCGCACCGCCTGTTCAAAGGAGCCTTTCACGCCGCGGAACTTGTCATGAACGGCGCCGATGCCGTCCAGGGAAATGCCCACGTACGCCACGCCCAGTTCCTTGAACCGCGCGGCGGCCTCCGGCGTGATGCGGGTGCCGTTCGTGGAAATGGTCACTTTCAGCCCTTTTCCAGTGGCCCGTTCCAGCAGCTCCATGAAGCGCGGGTGCACCAGCGGCTCCCCGCCGGAGAACAGCAGGGCGTTCACCTTGTAGTCCGCCAGATCGTCAATGACCGCGCAGCACTGGTCCCAATCCAGCTCCCCTTCAAATTTCCGGGCGGAGGCGTCCGCATAGCAATGCACGCACTTGAGGTTGCAGGTGCGCGTGATGTTCCAGACCACAATGGGCTTGCGGACGCGGGACGAAGCCGGAGCGCAGGATTCCACGGCGCCTCCCGCGGAGCGGCCGTGCCCGTGGCCCTGCCCGTATCTCAAATGGTCCGCGGGCTGTTCCGCCCCTGTCCAAAGTCTGGTAATGTTAATCATGGTGTTGTGAAAGCCTGGGCTGGTAGGGGCAGAGGTTGTCTTCCGCCATCATGTCTCCGTAAACGGCATAGGCGCGGGAACGGGAGCCGCCGCAGACGGTGCGGTACTCGCACCGGCCGCATTTGCCTTCCAGTGCATTGTCATCCCGGAGTTTGAGGAAAAGGGGGTGCGTGCGGTAGATTTCCCCCGGATCATCCGTCCGCACGTTTCCCGCCGTAACGGGCAGGAATCCGGAAGGCTGGATTTCCCCGGTATGGGAGATGAACATGATGCCCTTGCCGTCCCGGGTGGGAACGGCGCGGCGCGCGGGCTTGCTCCCCTGCGCGCGGGCTTCCTGAAGCGCCACGCGGCGGTAATGGTGCCCTTCCGTGGTCTTGACGCCGAAGGGGACTTCACGGCTTACCTTGCTGAGTTTTTCCCAAACGGCCTCCACTTCTTCCGCCGTGGGCATTTCATCCATGGCGGCCCGGCCCGTAGGCACCAGCAGGAACACGCTCCACATGCCCGGCTGCATCTTCTTCATCAGCTCCACAAAGTCGTCAAACTCGCCCAGGGTGCTCTTGGTGATGGTGGTGTTGATTTGCAGGTGCATCCCCGCTTCCTTCGCCATTTCCGCCGCGCGCAGGGTCCGTTCATACGTGTGGGGAACGCCGCGGAAGGCGTCATGGGTGGCCTCATGCGCCCCGTCCAGGCTCAGGGACATGCTTTGAACCCCCGCCTCCTTCAAGGCATGGAAGTCCGCATGCAGCAGCCGGGCGGTAGCGGCGGGGCTCAATGCCACATGCAGCCCCTTGCCGGCCGCCGCGCGGATCAATTCCAGAATGTCCGGCCTCATGACGGGGTCCCCGCCCGTCAGCACCAGCATGGGAGGGCGCAGCTCCGCCAATTGGTCAATCAGGCGCAGGGCTTCCTCATGGGTCAGTTCATCAGGATGGGGCCGCGGCTGGGCTACGGCGCGGCAATGCTTGCACGCCAGCGCGCAGGCGCGCGTCACTTCCCAGAAAACCAGGAAGGGGCGTTCATTGAGATCTGTTTCACTAAAAATCGGTCGCATTCCTCAGGACAGCCACTTTAGAACAATTATAATTTTTGACCAGTCCAAAAGAGGGGCATTCCCCCAAAAAGTTCACTTGGCCGCCTCTTCACGGATTTTCTGAACTTCCTTGGGCAGTTCGGAAAGGGAATTGAGGGCCTCCTTCAAATTCCTGGAGGCATCCGGAGAGAGCATGATGGCCGTCACATGCTTGACGATGGGCTGCATCATTTCCACAAGCTGCTGCTGCACTCCCGTCAGCTTGGCCTGCTGGTTGCGGGTGAGGGGCGGCAGGGCGGCCTGTTTCTTGGCGATGTCCAGCAGGGCGGCCCGGTAATGCCCTATCTGGTCCACAGCGGCCTTGCTGGTTTCCTCATCCTTCACCCTGGACAGGGATTCATCCAGGTTTTTGACTTCATCCACGGTTTTTGCCAGCAGGGTTTCATGCGTGTTGCCCTCCGCATCCTTCGGGAACGGCTCCGCCTGCGCGGCCTTGTCCCGGGAAGCCTGCGCCAGTTCCGTCTGCACGGACTGCAAATCCATCAGGGCCTTCTGCAAATCGGGCGTGAGCAGACCTTCCTTTTTCAAGCGCGCAAGGGATTTCACCAATTCACCGGAAATTTTCTGCACTTCCGTCATCTGGGCGGAAATCTGCGCCTGCTCCTGCGGCGTGGCGCCGGGAAGTTCAAGCTGCCTTTTTCCGAGGTCCACCAGCTTTTCACGCACCTTTTTGACCGTTTTCACGGCGTCCGCCGCTCCGGGCTCGTCCGTCACCTTGTCCAGCGCCGCCGTAATTTCATGCATGCTGGCAACGCTCTCCTTGGTCAGGGAAAGATGGGTGTCCTGGGCAAATGCGGGGGCCGTCATGCAGACGGCAGCGCCCAGGCCGATGAAAGCAACTGTTTTATTCATGATATGGAAGCCGTTTCGTCACGGAAAGATACTTCTTCCTTCATCTCCCGTCAATCGTGACGGTCGTCACGAAGGACAACCCCTTCTTTTCTACATACGGTCAGTGGCAGGCAAGCACTCTTTCATGCCTTTGTAAAAGCCATTTCCCCGCTTGGGCAGGGCTCTCTTTTCACCTGCAAACGCTACAGAGATGATAGGGACTCAACCACTAATTAATACGATATGGCTCAATTAACAATACAACAATTTCTAGGATACAACCCCGACGATAGAGGTCGCTTCATCGATCATATGGCCCGGTTCGGACAACACGTTGATACCGTTCTCGGCAGTGTCGCCAGGACTGATTACCCCTGGGATATTCCCGGCGGCTGGGAGGGCTGGTTCCAGGTTGAATTTGCCACGTACCTCACCATGAACAATATTGATCATGAACGGGAAAACGGTATCCAGGGATACGGAACGCCTGATTTCCTTTTTTCAAATGGCCCTTATCTTGCCCCCATTGAAATCAAATGCCATCATCCGGGCAGCAATATTACGCAAGATGCATTAGCGGATGTGGCTAAACTACAACAATCCGGGATGAATTCCGGACTCGTCATCGCTGTTACTCCCAGTGGACCACCCAATGGGAGTTTCCACCATGCCCATACCCTTACCGGAACCGTGGGTGGAGTCAATCCTCCCAATATGGAAATTTACTACTGCGGGCAATAAGGCTTTACCACATTAAAAAGGGCTGTCTGCTCCATTGCAGACAGCCCTTTTGAAATTTTTAACAGCCGGATTTTAGTCGCGCTGCTGGCGGGAGTACTTGTAGTAGCTCTGGAAGCTGAGTTCCGCAGGGAATTCGCTCAGGCCGCCGTTGGGATTGTATTCCTTAAGGCCGCTCATGCCGCAACGTCCCTGATAGGGGGGCTTGTACGTGCACTTGTAGGTGGGAGCCCAGAACGTGACAAGTTCATAGATGCCGTAGCCCATGCGTTCAAGCATGGTGGCGGTGCCATCAACAATGCCCACGGAAAAACCGGCATAGTCACCTTCGCGGCTCGTCCAGTTGATGATTCCCAGGGGAATTTCTTCAACGGAGTAAATGATGTTGGCGATGGCGCGGCCCAGCTTGCGGGTGGGGGTGTATTCGGAAGCGGGTGGAGCCTGAATGTCCGCACTGGCGACACCGATGGCGCCGGCGGCAAAAAGAGCTGAGATGATGGCACGTTTCATACTGATTGTTTATATAGTATAATTTGTCGAGGGAAAGCAACTCAAAAAAACAAAAAATCAATCTAATTCCGGGCGGGGGTCCCGCGTCATGAGCTCCACAAGCGCTTCCATGGGCGGCTTGGATTCATAAAGAACGGAATAGACGGCGTCAATCAGCGGCGTCCTCACTCCCAGCTTCCGCGCAATTTCATAGACGGAGAGCGTGTTGGGCACCCCTTCCGCCACCATGCCCAGGGCGTCCAGAATTTCCTGGAGGCTTTTTCCTTCCGCCAGCCTCCGCCCCACCGTCTGGTTGCGGGAGTGGCGGGAATAGCAGGTGACGATGAGATCGCCCACGCCGGAAAGGCCCATGAAGGTTTCCCTGCGGCCTCCGCTGGCTACGCCGATGCGCGTCATTTCCGCCAGGCCGCGGGTCAGCAGGGCGGCCTGGGCGTTATCTCCCAGGTTCAGCCCCTCGCACAGTCCGGCCCCGATGGCAAAGACGTTCTTGATGGTTCCCCCCAGCTGCATGCCGATGATGTCCGTAGCGGAATAAACGCGGAAGGTCTTGGAGGCGAATATCTGCTGCACCCAGTCCGCATATTTCGGATCCTCAAACCCGATCAGGGAGGCGGACGGGAGGCCCAGGCAGATGTCTTCCGCATGGTTGGGGCCGGAGAGCACGCCTATGGGATTGGAGGGCAGATATTCCTGAAGGATTTCCGTCATTCTTTTATGGGAGCCCTGTTCAATGCCCTTGGTGCAGGAGACGATGACGGCGTCCGGCCTCACCGGCAGGTCACGCAGCCGCTGCGCTACGGAACGCATGGCTACGGAAGGCACCACCACCACGATGAGCTCCGCGTCCTTCACCTGGTCCAGGTCGCAAGTGGGATGGATGTTGGGGGCCAGGGGCGCGGCGGTTTCCGACAGGACCGGGCTGCGCCTGGTTTCAGCAAGCTGCCGGGCCTGCGCTTCTTCCGGCGTCCACAGGACGACTTCACATTCCCGGGTCGCCAGGACCATGGAGAGGGCCGTACCCCAGGAACCGGCGCCGATGACTGCTATTTTATGTAACCGATTCATCATCTTACTTGGACTTTTTGGAATAGAAGGAGTGTTCCGTTCCGTTGAGGAGCCTCACGATGTTGGAACGGTGCTTGAGAATGACCAGAGCCCCCACCACCGTGAAAAAGGCAATGTAAAGTATCTGGGGAGAAACGGCCCCGCCCTGGCAAAGCGGGTAGAACCACCATCCGGCGGCGATCATCGCCACGGCAGCCACCAGGCTGGCCAGCGACACGATGCCGGAGATTCCCATGAATACCAGCCACGCGCCCAGGGCCACGCAGGCCACCACCGGATTGAGGGCAAACAAGACGCCCGCAGTCGTCGCCACGCCCTTTCCGCCCCTGAACCCAAGGAAACAGGTATAGGTATGGCCGAGCACCACGGCGAAACAGACGAGGACGACTACGGCGTTGAAGTCCCAGCCGCCCGCATCCCCCGTCAGGAACGGCAGCCAGTTCAGGGCGCCGAACACGGGCACGAACCCCTTTAAAAAATCCAGCGCAAAAACGGAGAGGCCCCACTTCCAGCCCAGCACGCGCCATGCATTGGTAGCGCCTATGTTGCAGGAACCCTCCCGCCTCAGGTCAAGGCCCCTGATCCTGCCGGCAAGGTAGCCGAACGGAACCGCTCCAACCAGGTAGGAGGCTGCAATATAGAGAACTATCCAGGCAATCATGTCGTGCGGAGGGTATTCTACCCCCCCGCCCGTCAAATGACAATGGGGAAATCGTCTCCGGGACGCTTCTTTCCGGCGGCCTGCTCCCGCGGAACAGCGGAACGTTCAACGGCCTTCCCCGGCACCGGATTTCCAGAAGGCTTCCTGCACCGCCCCCGTCCGGAGGAAAGGCCCTCTTTTAAAAAGCGACGCAGTAAAAACGGCACAGGCTCGCCCCGCGCTCGTGGGGAAGATGCCCCCGGTCTTATTTTTCCTTTTCCGGAACGGGTTTATTTACCGTCCGTGCAGGGTTTCCGCATCACGGCGGCCCAGACGGAGGCATTGTCCTGCTGCGGTTCCAGCATGTCCTTCACCTGCTCCATGATGGTTCCCACCAGCTCCCGGCTGGAACAGTCCCTGGCCTTTTGGAGAGCCAGGAAAGAAGGCTCCCTCAGCAGTTCGCTCCAGACCTGCAAGCCGTCCGAGCAGGCCAGCACCGCATCCCCCGGATGCAGAAGCAGGGGCATGGCGCTGATGTCCACCAGTTCCATGGGCCCCCCCATGACGGCGGACCGCAGAACGCAGCGCTGGCGCAGAGCGCCCTGGAGGGACATTTCCCCCTTCCGGTAGAGGCAATCCGCAATGGGCCTCATGGAGTGGTCTTCATTCAGGCGGTCCATGCGGAAGCTGTCCGCTCCGCTCCATAAGTAAAGGGGGGAATCCCCCACGCTGATCCACCACAGGGAACGGTCACGGATGAAGACGGCCAGCAGCGTGGTTCCGGATTCCTCCGGCTCCTTCTGGATGGCGGCCAGCGCCCGGTTGGCGGCATGCAGGGCTTCCGTCAGACGCTCCGGAATATCCTCCACGCCGCTTTCCGCAAATACTGCGGCAAATTCCTGCGCCACCACGCAGGAGGCGCAGTCTCCGCGGAGATGGCCCCCCATGCCGTCGCACACGATGCCCAGCATCCCGCCGGCGGCGGGAAGGCTTTTAACCACGTCTTCCTGCTCACGGCGTTTGCCGATCCATTGGGCGGAAGCGCAGTCCAGGGTATCCGGGGTGGGGGGGGCCATGCGGCTGGGGGGCTGAATTAACTGTCCTTCCGTTTCAGTTGCGGGAAGAGCAGGACGTCGCGGATGGAAGAGGCGCCCGTCAGCATCATGATGACGCGGTCAATGCCGATGCCGATGCCGCCTGCGGAGGGCATGCCGTATTCCAGCGTTTCAATGAAGTCGTAGTCCACGCGCTGGGTTTCCCCGGCGGCCTGGTGTTCCAGGCGCTCTTTCTGCACGTCCGGATCGTTCAGCTCCGAGTAACCGGGGGAAATTTCCTGCCCGTTGATTACCAGTTCATACACGTCCACCACGTCCGGGTTTTCTTTGTTCAGCTTGGCGAGGGGAACCAGGTCCTTGGCCACATGGGTGACGAAGCAGGGATTCATGGTTTTTTCCTCCACCAGCTTTTCATAAACCTGCTGGGAAACGTCCACATCCTTCATGTCCGGGCTGATTTCCACATCCAGCTCCTCACAGCGGGCGCGGCGCGCCTCGGGAGAAATGTCAAACCAGTCCTGCCCGGCCACGGCGCGGATCAGGTCCTGGTAGTCGGCGCGCTTCCAGGGGCGGCTGAGGTCGATCGTGTAAAGCACGTTGCCTTCTGCATCCTTGTGGTCTATCTGGAGGCCTCCGCAGAATTTTTCCGCCAGGTGGCAGATGAGTTCTTCCACCATGTTCGCCATGGTTTCAAAATCCCCGCAGGCGCAGTAGGCTTCCAGCATCGTGAATTCCGGATTGTGGCGGCGGTCGATGCCTTCATTACGGAAGCTGCGGTTGAGTTCAAAAATCTTGGTGAAGCCGCCTACCATCAGTCGCTTGAGGAAGAGTTCCGGAGCAATGCGCAGCGTCAGCGGCATGTCCAGCGCGTTATGGTACGTTTCAAACGGCTTGGCGGCGGCGCCCCCGGCCACGTCCTGAAGCATGGGGGTTTCCACTTCCAGATAGCCGCGTTCCTGGAGAAAGCGGCGGATTTCCGCAATCATGAGGGAGCGCGTGACGAACAGGGACGCGCTTTCCTCATTGGAAATGAGGTCCAGATGGCGCTTGCGGTAGGTGACCTCCTTGTCCGCCAGGCCATGCCATTTGTCCGGCAGGGGACGGAGGCTCTTGGAAAGAATGGTCAGGCCGGAGACCTTCACGGTGGGTTCTCCGGTACGGGTCAGGAAGGTGGTTCCTTCAATGCCGATCCAGTCTCCGCGGTCCAGGAGCTTCCACAGCTTCCAGGTGGTTTCATCCACTTCATTCCTGTGCAGGAACCCCTGGATTTTGCCACGTACGTCTCCAATGACGAAAAACTGGGATTTGCCCATGTCGCGAATAGCCAGCAGGCGGCCGGCCACGGCTACCTGTTTGTCTTCCTGGAAATCGGCTTTCAATCCGGCGGGGGTGGTGGTCACGTCAAATCTTGCGCCGTAGGGATCAATCCCCAGCTCGCGGATTTTGGCGAGCTTGTCGCGGCGCACGGCAATAAGTTCGGATTCCGTCGTATTCGGATGTGCCTGCTGTTGTTCGGACATAGTGCGGGGATTTTAAAGGCTTGCCTCCGTTTTGGCTAGTGCATTGTCAGGCAGGGGGCATTTTTGGCGGCCTGTCCGGAACCGGGGACCTTTTTGCCCTCCTTTCCGGAGTCCAAGCGCCGGGGGACGCACCCGCGGGGGTGGATGCCCGTCCGCAGCCTCTGTAAAAAGGAGCGGGAGAACCACGCAAGGCACGATATTCAAAGGAATTGAAAAGAAACTGGTCTTATTATTAAAAAATAGCCGCCAAAACCCCACATACGCATAATTGCTTTTACCTTCGGCGTCAGACATGTTATAAATAACTCCGTTAAGGCGCACCTTATTTATCAATTATATACTATCCGTGCAGACTTATGAGTGATCAGACAACCGTAACTTACAGCACGATTGACGCTAACGAAGCCGTAGCCTCCGTAGCCTATCGTTTTTCTGAAGTCATTGCCATTTACCCCATTACACCGTCCTCTCCGATGGGTGAATCAGCCGAAAGCTGGGCCGCTGTCAACCGGAAGAACCTGTGGGGCACCGTTCCCTCCGTGGTGGAAATGCAGAGTGAAGGCGGCGCGGCAGGCACCGTTCACGGCGCCCTCCAGACCGGAGCCATGGCAACTACCTTCACCGCATCCCAGGGCCTCCTGCTGATGATCCCGAACATGTTCAAGATCGCAGGGGAACTGACTCCGGCCGTGTTCCATGTGGCCGCCCGTTCCCTGGCCTACCAGGGCCTCTCCATTTTCGGCGACCACAGCGACGTGATGAGCGCCCGCTCCTGCGGCTGGGCCATGCTGTGCGGCTCCTCCACGCAGGAAGCCGCGGATTTTGCCGCCATTTCCCACGCCGCCACGCTGGAATCCCGCGTTCCGTTCATGAACTTCTTTGACGGCTTCCGCACGTCCCATGAAATCGGCAAGATTGCAGATATCACGGACGATACGCTGAACGGCATGATCAAGCAGGAATGGGCGGACTCCTTCCGCGAACGCGCCCTGACGCCTGACGCTCCCGTGCTGCGCGGCACCGCCCAGAACCCGGACGTTTACTTCCAGGGCCGTGAAACGGTCAACCAATTCTATGAAGCCACCCCCGCCATCGTGCAGAAGGCCATGGACAGGTTTGCGGACCTCACGGGCCGTTCCTACCATCTGGTGGACTACTCCGGCGCCCCGGACGCAGAACGCGTGATCATCCTGATGGGTTCCGGCGCGGAAGCCGTGGAAGAAACGGTGGAAGCCATGATCGCCCGTGAAAACGCCAAGGTGGGCGTGCTCAAGGTGCGCCTGTTCCGCCCCTTCCCCGCCGCGGAACTGATCAAGGCGCTCCCCGCCACGGTCAGGAAGATCGCCGTGCTGGACCGCACCAAGGAACCCGGCTCCCAGGGCGAACCGCTCCACCAGGACGTCATCCAGGCCCTCTTTGACGCCCAAGGCTCCGGCACGCTCCCCTTCACCAACGGCATGCCCAAGGTGGTAGGCGGCCGCTACGGCCTCTCCTCCAAGGAATTCACTCCTGCCATGGTCAAGGGCGTCTATGACAGCCTGGAACAGGACGCTCCCAAGAACCACTTCACCATCGGCATCAACGACGACGTGCTGGGCACCAGCCTTCCGTATGATGAAGATTACTCCACGGAAGCGGACGACGTGACGCGCGCCATGTTCTTCGGCCTCGGTTCCGACGGTACCGTGGGCGCCAACAAGGACGCCATCAAGATCATCGGCCAGCACACGGACCTGTACGTTCAGGGCTACTTCGTGTACGACTCCAAGAAGGCCGGTTCCTCCACCATCTCCCACCTGCGCTTCGGCCCGCGCCCGATCAAGTCCACGTACCTGATCACCAAGGCGAACTTCCTGGCGCTGCACCAGCCCACGCTGCTGAACCTGTTTGACTTCCTGAAGAACGCCGCCAACGGCGCCACCTTCCTGATGAACAGCCCGCACCCCGCGGACAAGCTGTGGGACACGCTGCCCGCCCGCATGCAGCAGCAGATTCTGGACAAGAACCTCAAGCTTTACACGATTGACGCCTTCTCCGTGGCCCGGAAAACGGGCATGGGCGGCCGCATCAACATGATCATGCAGACCTGCTTCTTCAAGCTGGCCGGCGTGATTCCCGCTGATGAAGCCATCGGCTACATCAAGAAAGCCATCGCCAAGACCTACGCCAAGAAGGGCCAGGAAGTGGTGGACAAGAACATCGCCGCCGTGGACGCCACGCTGGAAAACCTCCACCAGGTGGACACCACCGGCAAGACCATCACCGGCCATGCCATTCCGCCCGTCATGTCCGCTGACGCTCCGGACTACGTCCAGAACGTCCTCGGCAAGATGATGTGCGGCGAAGGGGACAGCATCCCCGTCAGCCAGATGCCCGTGGACGGCACGTTCCCGAACGGCACTTCCCAGTACGAAAAGCGCAACCTGGCCCTGGACCTCCCGGAATGGGATCCCGCCCTCTGCATCCAGTGCGGCAAGTGCACGGCCGTTTGCCCGCACGCCGCCATCCGCAGCAAGTTCTTCTCTCCGGACGCCCTCTCCGGCGCGCCGGAAGGCTTTGAATGCCTGGATGCCAAGCATCCGGACTGGAAGGGTGAAAAATTCGTCATCCAGGTCTCCCCGAACGACTGCACGGGCTGCACGCTCTGCTCCGACGTCTGCCCGGCCAAGAGCAAGACGGACCCCACCCACAAGGCCCTGACCATGGTGCCCACCCTGAAGATTCACGACAAGGAGGAAGCCAACTGGGACTTCTTCATGAGCCTTCCGGACGTGGACCGCACCAAGGTAAGGACGGACAACATCCGCTCCATGCAGGTGCTGCGCCCGCTGTTTGAATTCTCCGGCGCCTGCGCCGGCTGCGGTGAAACCCCGTACGTGAAAATGCTCTCCCAGCTCTTCGGCAACCGGCTGGTGGTCGCCAACGCTACGGGCTGCTCCTCCATCTACGGCGGCAACCTGCCCACCACCCCGTGGTCCCATGACTCCGAAGGGCGCGGACCGGCCTGGTCCAACTCCCTGTTTGAAGACAACGCCGAATTCGGCCTTGGCTTCCGCGTCTCCCTGGACAAGCAGATGGAACACGCCATTGAGCTCCTCCATGAAGCCGCCGGCATCGTGGGCCAGGAACTGGTGGACCAGATCCTGACCAACCCGCAGAAGGATGAGGCGGACATCGCGCAGCAGCGTGAAAACGTCGCCGAACTCAAGAAGAGAATCACTGGCAAGCCGGAATGTGCACGCCTCCTGACCATGGCGGACAAACTCGTCCGCAAGAGCGTCTGGATCCTCGGCGGCGACGGCTGGGCCTACGACATCGGCTACGGCGGCCTGGACCACATCCTGGCCAGCGGCAGGAACGTGAAGGTGCTGGTCATGGATACGGAAGTGTACTCCAACACCGGCGGCCAGTGCTCCAAGTCCACCCCGCGCGCTGCCGTGGCCAAGTTCGCCACGACCGGCAAGCCCGGCGTGAAAAAGGACCTGGGCCTCATGGCCATGACCTACGGGAACGTGTACGTGGCTTCCGTCGCCCTCGGCGCGAAGGACGAACATACGCTGAAAGCCTTTGTGGAAGCGGAAGCCTATGACGGCCCCGCCATCATCATCGCCTACTCCCACTGCATCTCTCACGGCATCAACATGGCCAAGGGCCTGCAGCAGCAGAAGGCATGGGTGGATTCCGGCCGCATCCTGCTCTACCGCTACAATCCGGACCTGGCCCTCCAGGGCAAGAATCCGCTGATCGTGGAAGGCAAGGGACCGAAGGGCGACCTTCGCGACGTGCTTCTCAGCGAAAACCGCTTCAAGCTTCTGGCGAAGACCAACAAGGAAGGATTTGAAAAACTCCTTGAAGAAGCCCAGAAGGACGTCTGGCACCGCTGGAACCTGTACCAGAGCATTGCCAACATGGGCGCCGACAAGTCCGCGGAATAAAGCGTACAGCCGCTGAATTTCAACGCCCCTGCACGGTTCGTCCGGCAGGGGCGTTTTTATTCATTCAACAGGAGAGAGCTCTTTTCTGCGCGCCGGATACGGGCGCCTTCCGCGCAGGTTCACAGAACCCTTTTCTTCCACAGCTTCAGTCCCACGGCATGTCCGGCCACAAGACCCGCGCAGGCCGCCAGGCATCCGAGCGCGTCCGTCCACAGCCACCCGTTCTTCCAGTCCCGGAACAGCAGCAGGTGCACCGCCTGCCCCGCGGTGACAGCCGCGAGAAACCACGCCAGAAAGTAGCCGCAGCTCCATGCGCCACGGAACAGCAGAAACCTTTTCAGGGAAGGTCTTTCACATCTGCGGCCTTTCCACGGATTTCCGCACTGGATGAAAATCATCACCAGCTGGAAACAGAAGCACCCCGCAAACAGCAGGGAATCCATGATCAAATACCCCTTCGCGGAAAAGCAATGAGCAGCGTCCGGCTCCACCCCCGGAACGATGGATGACAGCAGAAACAACGCAAGCAAAACAATATTTCCGTACATGGGACTTGTCTGAATGCATCAAGCATAGGTGCAGCCTTTCCTCCCCGCAAGAAATAAACCAATCCCGGCATGCTATCCGCCGGGAAGAAAAACGGTCCCAGGCATCTCCTTCCCCAGGCGCGGCCCGCGTGAAGGAAGAACGCTCCCGGAGCAGGAATACTGCTCAGGACTCCTGGAAATGGTGCATGCCGGAGGAAGAACATACCATTCCGGAAGCCGTATCCGGGAAGTGCACCACATCGGGCATGAAGCGGGTACCGACATCCGGAGAGAGCGCATCCCCTTCTTCAGATTCTTTTCACCCTCCGGAGTACGCACGGCGGCATGGTCCCTGATGATGTAAAATACTTCTTCACTTACTTCATGATAACGGTGGCCGCAGGCAAACTGCACCGGTTGCACTGCCACGAACCCGGGCGCGCATTTGCGCTTCATGGAAGAAAATGGCCTGCTTACGTGGAAAGTACATGCGGAAGTACCTCTTAACTCTGTGCGCGGAATGTACCCATTCTGGCCCCATGTCCCCGCTGGGGAAAGCCTATCAGCAAATGAACACGCCAAGCCCGCAGATCAAGGACATTTCTGTTTTACGGTTCTTCCCCGCCCATGGGACTGCCCGGCGGCGTTTTATCATCTTTCAATGCGGTTTCAGCCGGAGATTGGAATAAGGGACAATTTTTTACCCCTTGGGGATTCTTCACGTTAAGAAACGCATCCATAGCCTGCACGGCTTCTTTCTGATTCCATTTCCGGGATTGCTCAAGGGCAGGACCGGAAATTTTCCTCCATTCTTTTTCCGCCTCTTTTAAAGAAACCGCCTTAAAACATTTCCACTGGGGAGCATCCTGTGTAAGAAGTTCAAAGAGGGACACAACCCAAACCGTTTCAGAGGGCATGTCCTCTGCCAATTTTTCCTGTTCAGGTGATGCAGGCGATTTTGTCTTTTCTTTTACTATTGTTTCAAACGGATCTTCACCCTCGGTTTCCTGGGAAAGAGGCACCCGGCGGCTGCCTGGGGAAAGGGAGCATGTTTCCTTAATGACGCCCGTATTTACATAAACGCTTTCCGTCTGCTCCATGCCGCTTTTCCAGCGGGTTCCATCTTTGGGATTGGTCTCTTCACAGCCGCTCCATTCCAATACCCTGCCATACTGTTCCGTCAGTTCCCATTGCTTCCATCCATAGATAAAGCGATACCTGTTAACATACCTGTCAGGACAAAAATAATAAGCTTCTTCACCACGAAAAACACTGCCGATTTTCTTCCCGTGCAGGCAGAAGGAAGGAACCGTATAAAGATAAGAGTTATCCGCATTGCAGATAAACCTTACATGTTCATCCTGCGGGGGAGGAGTTCCAGCTATTTCAGGGTTCCGGTACAGGAAAATTCTTTCTTTTCCATGGTCTCCCACAAGATCAATTTCCTGCATAAAAACAAGGCCGCCGTTGGGGCCGTCTGAATTCTTTAATGCAGGATTCCAGCCCGTCCATGATTCAATAAGATCGCCCTGTCCGGAAACCTGTTTGCGAATATTCCACTGGAGAAAAGAAGGAAGCTGGGAAAAATGAAGGGAAAAAACAGGCGGCTGCTCTGCCGCCTTTAACAAGGCGGCAGAGCAGCATAAAAAGCATAATCCTGTGATTAAAGCATTCATTCTAAATTTGATTTACCCTGGACAGAACCCTGTCCACATAATCAAAATTATTGCTATTATATCTGGAAATGCACCATTGTCTAGAAGTATTCATCCAGGCGCAGTAGTGGCCGCTTTTTCCGGGATCATAAAGAAAACCGGGGGAGCGCACCTTGGTGCCGGGTTCGTTAATCTGCCGGGAACATTTGGAAGCTCCGTTATATGCCTTAAGCGTGCAAAGCTGGGCGATGGTACAGGCCGTTCCTTCCGCAAATGAATAATCATACGGAACCCCCTGGCCTGGATTGGTATCGGCCGCACGATAAACCGGGAGAGCACTTTCAGGCGCTTCCGCCTGCTGCTGCTGGAGTTGACGGAGCATCCACCTGTGCGCCTCATTGTATTTGACAAGGATGATTTGAAGGGCTGCCTGGATGTTTTTCTGCCAGTTCCATATTTGCTCCCTTGGGATGGCGGTATATATGCCGTCTCCCCCTGCCGTTCCCGTCACTTGAAAAATGCCGTAACCGCCGGCGCCGGCGGTATCCTGGCTATGAAGCGGAATTCCTTCCGCCCCGGGCTCCCTCCGGTACTTGCCGCCTCCGGCCAAAAATTGATTGTACAAGGATGACGGGGCATTACTCCAGGAGAAGGGGTAATAAACCGCCTCGCCGCCATATCCAAATGATTCGCTTTTGCCTACGGCGGGAAGACACCATTCCATGGAGGCCAAAGTATCCGGATACATTTGAAGCACGTAGGACTGAATATACCGGGTGCACATTTGATCGTCCGGATTCTGCCCTCCGATGCGGAAACGATAGATATCCGCTCCTGTATAGGAGGAGTGGCCGTTTTTGGATTTAATTTCAAATTCCAGACTGGCATTTCCTCCAAAAAAGCCTTCATTCACCTCTTCAAGCCAATCCGTATCCTCCGCAATATTCCATAAGGACACTGGCTGTTCTTTCCAATTTTCCTGAATGGAAGGGATATGTACTGTATCTTTATCCAAAACGGCCCGGTTGCGATCCCGGGTTCCGGCAGGGGCATCTGCATATTGGATCGCCGGGCGGCTGTAGCTTACCGTCAGCCTGGTTTTCCAGGAAAAACGCCCGGCATCCAACCCTTTTATTTCAAAATGCAAACTGGGCATTCTAGGACTGCTTTCCTGGCCGGAACCTGTCTCTGCATAATCAATCCATGCAATCGTGTCAGTATTCCTGCCGTCCACATATCCCAGCGCATCGGAATGATCATCTTCCTGCGGTACGACCAATCTTTCCGATACTCCAAACAGCGGAGCCGGAAAAGCCTTCAAGGTGACGGGATGAATATCCACTTCCGTAATCAGAGTTCCAAAAGTTCCGCCTTCCTCACATTCCATGGAGAGCCATATGTCCTCCCTTCCCGTATTGAATTCCTGGGAACGCTTGAGGCGCATCAGCAAGCATCTGTCTCTCCATTCCCCCGGGATAATTTCACCCTCCTTGACATTCAACGAGGCGATTACTTCTCCGGTATTCTGCGACGGGTCTCCCAGCGTGACTTTAACATGGTAACTATTGTTAACCTTGTTGCCATCATCACCGCGCCTGCCCCGGTCCTTCCACGAAATTACATAAAATCCCGCGGCATAATCCGGAGTGTCAAACGAGTCCCTGTCTTCAAAGAACATGATCCTTTGTTTGATGCCTCCGGAAGTTTTGTCAGAATCCAGCTCTGCACATGTAACATGATCACTTTCTACGGACCAGTATTCTATTTTTGTTCCGCGGAGGGCATACCATTTCCGGATTCTGGAAGCACGGTCGGAAGTTCCTTCCGTGGAAGAAATGAATCCATATTTAAATTCGACGCCTTCCGCATATCCCTGATCGTGTTTCTGATTTAATGCTCCCGTTGAACCCATCTTCCCGTTTTCAATCTTTATTTCATGCCGGGAATCACCGTTATTTATTGAAATTGCGTTATTCATTGCATTTAGTATTTTTATGGAATGCCATCGTAAATATCGGTTTTTTGGGATTCAACCATTACTTGACGAATTAAACACGGACGATACGTGCCTCTACTCCCTCCTGTTGAAAATAAGCAAATTCCATAAATGCTGCCACTACGGGCGGAAAGTCCAAAGGACTACCCAAACTGCTCGCTCCCAGAGGCGGAAGAACAATAAATAAAGCTTGCCCGTTGTCCCCCAGCAACCTGAAAGACAAGGACAAGCTTTTTATAAAAATAAAGAATCGAAAACGCGGAAGCTATAAAATCATCTAGCGGCTTCCGCCGTTTTACGGATGATTTCACGGGCCTTGCGCACGTCGTCCTCATGGGAATCGCCGCGGCTTCTTTCCACGGTGAAGAGCTTGGAAAGCTCCTCATCCATGCGGGCCACGGCGGCTTTCGCCTTCGGGTTCTTCGCGGCGCGGGCGCGCAGGATATTGACCTTTTCAAATTCTTCCAGCCCGTCTCGGAGTTTTTCAAACCGCAGGGAACTGAGGTTGCCGGGATAAACCAGGTAGCAGTCTCCCGCGGGCCAGTTGCCGAAGTCCGTCTTTTCAAACGGATTGCGGTTCCAGGAGTTGTAGGCCCACCTCAAAAAGCCGTCCAGATGGTTGGCGGCGGCAAAGAGGGGCAGCCATTCCGCCTCCGCCAGCGGGGAGATGGTAAAGGTGTTGGGCTTTTTGGGATGGACGCAAACATAGAACGTCGTCTTCTTCCCCTCTTTCTTGCGCTGCGCCAGGAGATCGCCCGTGACCGTGTCCGCATGGTCGAGCACGGGAGAGACGTCATACACGTCCCGGGTCATGGCGGTAGGCCGGTTGACGGCGGAGACGATCTTGAATTCCGGAGCATACTTGTCCAGCACGTTCTTGGCCGCCTTTACCATGGAGTCCGGCCGTTCATCCAGCCCGATGCAGGTCTTGTCCAGCCATCCCTTGCTCTTGACATGCTTGCGGAAATCCGTCAGGAAAGGCCCCCAGATGGCTTCGTAGGAAGGGTCGTTCGGCTTGAGGTCCAGGAACTTGTATTTTCCGGTAGCTTCATCCAGATAACGGACTTTCATGTTCCACGGAATCATGGTGTAGCAGGATATCTGGCCCTTGACGCCCACCTCGTTGATCATGAAGGAAACCCATTTGTCAAAGTTGGCGTAGTTCCAGCGCATGGTTCCGTTCTTGCCCTTGATCCATTCGATCATGGGGGGGAACCAGTCGTAGGTCTGGGCGTTCCAGGCTTCATCAATCAGGGAGCAGGTAATGGCCTTCTGCCCGGCATCCGCCAGCCTCTTCATCACCGGCTTCATCAGCGCGAAATGTTCCGGAGACCACGGTTCCACATCATGCCAGCGCGCCACAGCCTGCGGATGCTGCCAAAGGTCCAGGTGAACCTGCCAATTGGCGGGCGCAGGCAGAGATTCCGGAGCCACTTCCAGAACTACGGGAACGCTCACGGGAGAGCCGCTTTCCGCGGAAACCACTATTTTTCCCTTGTACACGCCGGGTTTGGCGGACGGGGGAATGTTAACTTCCACCCAGACGGGACGCACGCCCCCGGCCTGCAGGTCACAGCTGTTTTCACTGCCGATGATATCTGAAATGAGCCTGTTGCCTCCCTTGGTGTAGCGTATCATGGAGGTCCGGACGGGAATGACCTGTCCGGCAGCATTTTTTACCCCGGCGCAGGTAGCGGATAACTGGGGCTGCGCCTGGGAAGACCAGACGGCAATCTGTCCGGCGGCGCGTTCGCCCCTCCAGCCGGACAGGCGCACGGAATCCTGAAGCATTTCCTGCCTGGGAGCGCCGCTGTAAGGGATGCGGTCATAATCCTTCACCGCCGCGGCTTGCAGGTTCAGGGCGGCATCAGGGCCGTAGCCCTTGATTTCCACCAGGTGCCCTCCCTTGTCATTGCCGGCGTTGTTGCCCAGGAAGGTGATTTTGACGTACCGGACCGTCTGGGGATTGAATTTGAAGGGGACGCCTTCCGAGGTGGCCGCAATGCTGTTGGAAGACTGGTCCGCCAGCATTTTCCAATTTTTGCCGTCTTCCGAGCCTTCTATTTTATACTTGTAAATGCGGCCCCCCTCCCAATATGGCCAGACATGCAGGGCGGAAAGCGCGCGGGGCTTCCCCATGTCTATCTGAAGCCAGACGGGAATGCCCTCACATCCCCAGTATTTGCCTGCGTTGTTCGCCTGGCCGTCCACGGCCAGTTCCGGACGGTCGTTGCCGTAATGCCCGGAAGCGGTGACTTTGGCCCCGGCAAACAGGTTGCCCGCATCACCCGTCGCTCCGGCGGAAACCAGGGCGGGTTCATATAGCGGGTGCCTGTCCGGCGACTGGGCCTGAACAAAAGACGTTAAGGCAATAACGGAACACAGAGGAAAAAGAAAACGGCGCATGCGTATATTACGTGCAGGAATTCCGTTTTCTCTCAAGAAAAAAGAGTGTTTCCGCTATTCCGCCAAAGGACGCACCGGAATGCCCCTGGAGGCAAAGTAGGTTTTGGCTTCCGGCACCGTGTATTCGCCGAAGTGGAAGATGGAAGCCGCCAGCACGGCGTCCGCCTTGCCCTCCACCAGCACGTCCACCATGTGGTCCAGGCTGCCCGCTCCTCCGCTGGCGATCACGGGAATGCGCACCGCCTCGCTGACGGCGCGGGTCAGTTCAATATCGTACCCGGTTTTGGCCCCGTCCGCATCCATGCTGGTCAGCAGGATTTCCCCGGCACCGCGGCGTTCCGCCTCCACGGCCCATTCCACGGCATCCAGCCCCACGAATTTACGGCCGCCATGAGTGGAAACGCCCCATTTGCCGGGCGCCTGCCTCTTGGCGTCAATGGCTACGACGATGCACTGGCTGCCGAAGGCCGCCGCGCCTTCATTGATCAGTTCCGGACGGTTGATGGCCGCCGTATTCAGGGACACCTTGTCCGCGCCCGCCAGAAGCATTTCACGCATGTCCATTACGGAACGGATGCCTCCTCCCACGGTCAGCGGCATGAAGCAGCAGGCCGCCGTGCGGCGCACCACGTCCACCATGGTGGCGCGGCCGTCGGAAGAAGCGGTGATGTCCAGAAAAACAAGCTCGTCCGCCTGCTGGGCATCATATGCCCTGGCGCATTCCACCGGGTCACCGGCATCCCTCAGGTTGACGAAATTGGTCCCCTTGACGACTCTGCCGTCCGTTACGTCCAGACATGGAATGATTCTTTTTGCCAGCACGGCCTTATCAAGCCATCACCGCCAGCAAAGGGAAAGCCTAAAATACGGCTTGCCGCAGGATGCCTATGATGGGAAAAAACGTCTCTTTCCTATAAATATCCCGTTGCAAGCTTTCTTTGTCATCTCCATCAAATTTGAAGACAATTCCTTGAATTTCAATAAATGGATAAATGTATAGAAAGCATTTTACACACGCTTTCCTCCTCCTGTTCAATAAATGTCTGCGGATTAAGAATCCGCAAACAATAAAAAATGTTAACAATTAATTTACTGTACATTTTAATACATTGAAAATACTATCATTATAGTATTCCTGGTCTTTTTTGAATTCATCCTTTCCATACTTGCTCCGCAAGTTATACAAAATTTGTATTTCACATAAAAAAACCGGATTCTTAATCCGGTAAACGGGTGGAAATACTTCCTTCCAGTATTTTTGACTCAAAAGTTTAATAAAATGAAGAAAACACTTTCTCTTCTGGCCGTCACGCTCCTCGGCATTTCCGGCGGCCACGCCGCCGTCACCCTGGTTTCCGGATTTTCCCGGTTTGACCAGACTTCACCGGACAGCGGCACCGCTGTTTCTGACCTGGGAACGAAGTCCCTCAGCTGGACGCTTAACGACGCTATCTGGAATAACGACGGAACATGGACGTCCAATGCGACCAATTCAAAGAAAAACGGGCTTAATGTTTCTTCCCTTCAGCTTTCCGGAGCTGCCGGCTATACGGTGAACATTAACTTCTCCAGCGCCGCCAGCCTGGACAACACGGATTCCCTCTTCTGCGCTTCCATTGGCGGAACCGGTCTTAATTCCATTGTAGGACGCTATGAAAGCGGCAAGATAGGCATCGCCAACAATGGCGGCAGCTCGGGACGTCCCGCAAGCGGCTTAAGCAGCACCGCCATTGACTTCAACAGCCCGTTTTCACTGACTCTCTCCGTTCAGGCAGGGGGAGCCTACAGCGTGTTCATTACGCAGAACGGCACCACTCAAACCGTATCCTGGCCCAACATGGCCCAAGCCGGAAATCTGGACCAGCTCTATATCGGCTGCTGGGCAACCTTGAACGGGAACCAGAGTTCCCCGACGGTATCCGGCCTCAGCTTCTGGGAAGGCGCGGCAACGCAGGATGACCTGGCAGCCATCATCAACGTTCCGGAACCGGCCACTGCCTCCCTGAGCCTTCTGGGGCTGGGCGCACTGCTCCTGCGCCGCCGGAGAAAGTAAAATTTCCTCCTGTCGGGCCGCTGGCGGTTTCATGCAGCCAGCGGCTTTTGTTTTTTATCCCTTTGAATCCAACTGCCATGAAATTTTCATCACTTTACCGCAGTCTGCTGTTCATCCCCATAACGGCGGCTTTCATCGGCGCGGCAGAAGCCAAGACGCTTCAATTATACATCCTGACAGGACAATCCAATTCCCTGGGAGCCGTCAAGGGGTCTCCGGCGTCCGCGGAGCTGCTGGAACAGTACAGGTCCGATGGAAGCACCAAATTCTGGCACAATAATTTCAACAAGATCACCGGCAGTTCCGTAGACTGCAATCCGCCAGCTTCCTCTTCCTGGGGTTCTGTCGTACCCCAGGTGTGCGGAACGGAGTCAAGCAATTACAACTGCATGGGGCCGGAGTACGGCTTTGCCGCCATGATGGAGCGCAAGGGATGGTCCCTGGGCGGCCCTGGCTCCGGACATGCGGACATGGGAATCGTCAAGGCTACTCTGGACGGAGGAGGCAATTCCTATTGGAACAAAGGCACGAACGCCTATAATGCCATAGTGGAGACCGTCAGGAAGGCTTGTGAAAACGCCCTGGCCAACGGTTACGACAAGGTGGAGATCATGGGCGTAATGTACCTTCAGGGAGAGTCCAATACAGTCACTGACAGCAGTAATGCCGCCAATTCATTTTTAACGTTTCTGGACAACTTGCAGGGGGACCTTGCCCGGGATGGAGTGGACACCGGCCCTCTGGCGGCACATCAGGCCATTCTGGGAGAACAGGCCAAGTGGGGCACAACCAACGTCACGAATGCTGAAACGGGGGACGTCACCGGAGGATTCAACGGCAATGAAGGTTCTTCCGGAACAACCCGCGACCAGCAGGAAGCCCTGGCCCGGGCAAACGACAACATGGGCTGGGTTCCGACACGGGACCTCGCCAAAATCACCTCCGGCGACAACATGGGCGTCCATTACGACGGAAAGTCCCAGATCACCATCGGAGCGCGGTATCCCTATGAGGCGGCCAGGCTGGCCGGGTACGATACGGGTACGGTCCGCAGCGGAAATTACGACGCCGCTCTCTCTTCCACGGAAGCCTGGATGAACGGCAAGCTCCCCGTGGACAGCACGGCCGTCTGGGACGCAGCCTCCTCCGCCAAGGATAACATGGTGAGTTCCGCCGCCGGAACCAACGCCGTGCTTTACGGCATCAGGATTGAAGATACATACCTGAACACCATCACCATCCGGGGCGTGGCCGTTGACGGCAGTTCCGCTCCCTCCATGCAGGACGGCCATTTGATCCTGGGGAGCGGCGGCATCGACATCGCAACCGGAAAAAACCTGAACATCGCTTCCGTGCTGGAGCTTCAGGGCGACCAGCAATGGAACCTTGCGGGAAGAAGCACCCTGTCCATCCGGGGGAGCAGTTCTTCCGGCAACCATCAGCTCACGTTCATCACGGGAACGGGAGACGTCGCCATCCGCAATTCCACCCTTGCGGCTGATCCCTCCGGAATCGCCAGAGTGGAGGTCAGCGCCTACGTCAATACGGATGCCGCCGCTTTTACGGGAAACTGGACCGTCGGTCCGGGAGTGGAAGTAACAATGAACGGCACGGATACCAAGACCGCCGGCTCCGGCTGGGGAACGGGCTCCGTCACGCTCCAGGGGGCAACCGTCCTTGCCGGCTGGGAACACGTGACGTCCAATACGTGGAGCAACCGTTTCATTCTGGAGGAAGGCACCGTTTCCTCCTTCGGGAGCTCCACCAACGCCACCGGAAAAGTCCTGACCCTGTCCGGCGGGATTTCCGGAAATGGGGCCTTGTCCAAGACCACCGGCAATACGCTGGTTCTGGCCCATGCCAATACCTATGCGGGAGGCACCCAAATCCGGGGAGGCACTTTGCGGCTCGGAGACAAAAGCGCCCTGGGCACGGGAACGGCGGCCGTTCACACGGGAGGAACGCTGGATTTGAACCGTTATGACGTTTCCAACACCATCCGCCTGTCCGGAGGGGAGGTGCTGAACTGGGGCACCGTTGCGCGCGTGGAAATCGGCCACCAGGTGGTCTGGGCGGACCAGCACCTGGAAGGAACACTCGCCTTGTCCAACGGCTCCCGCATCCTGGCCGGCAATTCCATGACGCTGGGAACGGGCGACAGCCTGGCGGCGGGGAATTTTACCGTGGAGCTTTCATCCATGAACCTGGTGGAAGGAGGCGAAGGGCTGGCCTCCATCATCATGACGGGAGGCGTCTTGAACCTGCTGGACGGCCTGACTCTGGACGTCAGCGGCATCCTTGCTCGCTCCGGCACCATGTCCTTCAGGATTACGGATATTTCAGGGGGTACTCTGGAAGGGCTTTCCTCCGCGGAAGATTTTTCCCTGGCAGAGGCCGCCCATGGCTGGAATGTGCTGGATTACGACGCTTCCACGGGAATCGTGACGCTTTCCGTGCCCGAACCGTCCTGTGCCCTGCTGGGGCTCCTGGGCATGGCGGCTCTGCTGGCAATGCGCCGCAGGGCCTGACTTTTCCCCCTGCTCCCGAAGCCAGCAGGAGCGCCGCCAGCCTTTGCGGCGCTCCGTGACCGGACCTGAACAGCCCGGGGATTTAACTGGAAGTTATGCCTTCCTCCTCCCAGCCGCCTTTCCTCTGCGCGCGTTGGAAATAACCGGAGTAAACAGGGCGAAATGGGGCAAACGGCTTAATAGCTTTTCTTTCCATGTCCAGGTGCTAGACTCCGCGCAAGGCATCTCCACCCATGACAACCACACGCTCGGGATTTACCAAACTTGCAGCTATCTGCATTGCCATCCTTCTGGGGGCCGTCATCTGGGAGCTGGGGTGGCCCCTGACGCATGCGGAGCATGAATGGTCGCGCCTGATTGCGGCCGTCGCCACGCTGGGCCATTTGACGGGCGTGCTGGGCTCCTTCTTCCGGAAGGAGATCAACCGCCCTTCCCTGAGGCTGCTGATTTTCCAGATTATCTGCTGCCTGCTGATCTTCCTGCTGATCGCCAGGGAGCAGCAGGAGGACAGTTACATGAGGTTTACGGAGCTTTCCCGCCTGGTGATTACGGCAGGGCTGATCGCCATCCCCACGCTGATGTCCCTGACCAGGATTTTTGAATGGCTGCTGGGCAAGCAGAAAAAAGGGCGCCCGCTGATGGCTCCCGCCATGCAGTTCGTAACCTCCCTGGGAGTGGTCATCCTGGCGGGCACCGGGCTGCTTCTGCTCCCCAATTCCACGTATCCGGGCATCACGCTGAGCTTTACGGACGCCCTGTTCACCAGCACCAGCGCCGTGTGCGTCACCGGTCTGAACGCCGTGGACTTCGCCAACACCTTCACCCCGCTGGGGGAAATGTTCACGCTTGCCCTCATCCAGATCGGCGGGTTCGGCATCATGACGTTCGCCTACTTCGTGGCCATGGTGGCGGGCCAGGGCTTTTCCCTGCGGGACCGCGTGCTTCTGACGGACCTGCTGGACGAAGGGAACCTGGGGTCCGTGGTCTCCTTCATCACCACCATCGTAGTCAGCACGCTGTTCATTGAACTGTGCGGGGCCGTCCTCCTGTACTTTTCCTGGGAAGGAAAGGATATCAACCTGATGGGGGAACCCCTGTGGTGGCACTCCCTCTTCCACTCCGTTTCCGCCTTCTGCAACGCGGGTTTTTCCACGTTCCCGATGAATCTGATGGAGCCGGGCATCCGCCTGTGCTACAGCGGGCAGGCCGTCATCATGGCGCTGATCGTATGCGGCGGCCTGGGATTCGGCATTTACAAGGAAATCAACTCCCGCCTGGTCAACCGCTTTCTGGCCAAGCACCGCCGCCTGCGCATGCAGTGGACCCCGTATTTCAAACTGGTGATGATCGCCACGGGCATTCTGCTGGCTGGGGGCGCCCTGTCCATTTTTGCCGTTTCCGCCCCCCACACTTCCGAACCGCTGGGGCAGCACCTCTGGAGCTGCCTTTTTGACAGCGTCACGGCCCGCACGGCGGGATTCAATATCAGCGACTACAGCCGCTACCTGCCCGCGGCCAGCCTCATCATGTGCGGCCTGATGGTGGTGGGCGGCAGCCCCGGCGGCACGGCGGGCGGCATGAGAACCACCACCTGCGCCATTGCGGGCGCGGAAATCCTGCGCATCCTCCGCGGCCGGGACCACGTGGAATTCTTCCACCGCCGCATTGACCAGCGCACCGTGGCGCGGTGCGTGATCACGGTGGTGGTCTCCTGCGCCTGGATCGGCTGTTTCACCATTCTTATTTGCAGCCTGGAGCCCGCCATGAGCTCACTGGATATCTTCTTTGAAAACTGCAGCGCTTTTGCTACGGTAGGCGTGTCGCGGGGAATCACGCCCAATCTGAGCGACCCTTCCAAGTATCTTCTCATCATCAACATGCTCGCCGGCCGCGTGGGGCTTTTCGCCTTCCTCATCGCGCTGGCCGGCACCCCTACCCCGCGGCATTACCGCTATCCATCCGTCAAAATTCCGTTAACCTGAACATACCATCATGAGATATACCGTTATCGGCCTGGGCCAGTTTGGACAGGAGCTCTGCACGGAGCTTTCCGCCCGCAACATTGAAGTAGTGGCCGTCGCCTCCACGGATGAAGAACTGGAGCAGATCAAGGACCTGGTGACTTACGCCGTGGTGACGGATTATACCAATCCGGCCGCCCTGCGGGAACTGGAGCTGGACGACCAGTCCGCCGTGATCGTCGCCATCGGGGACAGCTTTGAAGAAAACCTCCTCGTCGTCACGCACCTCCAGAAAATGGGCGTGCGCTACATCTACGCCCGCGTGATGAGCCCGGTGCACGAGCACATTTTAAGCCAAATGAACGTGTACGCGCTCATCAACCTGTCGCGCGTGGCCTCCAAGCAGCTCGCCAGCCAGCTGGAATCCCCGGAATTCCTGCGCGTCTCCCCCATGGATGAGAACCACAGCATCGTGGAAATAGCCGTGCCGCGCATCTGGGTGGGCAAACGCCTCCGGGACGTGGGCCTGCGCACGGAGCACCATCTCAACCTGCTCACCATCCGCCGCGGAGAAGCCCAGACCCCGCAGGGGCGCCGGGAAATTCTTTCCATCCCGCGCATTCCCGTCATTGGCACCCCTTCCCCGGATCTCGTCTTTGAAGACCACGACATCCTGATCCTGTTCGGCAAGGAGACGAACCTGATTGAATTCGCCCAGTTGTCCAAGGGCCTGTAAACCCGGACCAGTCCCATTCCGGAAACCGGTCTTTCAGGACAGCTCTTCAAAAGCGGTCATCAAGCGCTTTTCAGAGATACGGCCCTTGACGGAGATAGCGGGGGCGAAGACGGCCAGGCGGTATTCTTCCAGCAGATAGCCGTACTGCGTCCAGCGCGGGTCGCCGTCATGTTCCGGCAGGGCCTGATGCCAGGGGAGGTACACGCGTTCAAAGAGGTCCAGGCGTTCCAGCTCCCTGGCCAGGGGCTGCTGGCCGATGCGCCTGATGCGTTCCGCGATGCCCTGCATGTACCGTTTCAGGTCCGGCAGGCGTTCCGCTCCATGCGCCCACAGGAAGCGGGAGCGGAGCAGCCAGTCAAGCTGGCGCCGGAGGTCAGCCGTGATGCGCTCCGTATGGCGCACGCCCTGCTGCGCGGCCATAAAGTCCCTGGCGGCATGCTCCGTGGCCGCTATCAACTCCCAGACGTCCGCCACGCTGTGGGCGGCGTCAAAGAGGTTCTGGCGCAGGCTCATTTCCGCAGCGGCGAATTGTTCCGCCGTGCGCGGGAGGGGGCGGCCCATGGCGATCTCCGCGGAGACGTCCACCAGGTCGTCCGCATTGGTGGACGGGTCCCTGCCCAGCATGTGCAGGGAAAGCTTCCCTTCCAGTTTCAGCGGGAATTTCTTGCGGAGGTGGTTGAGCTGGTCCGTCTGGCGCAGGCGCATGAAGCGCAGGCAGCCTCTCCGGTGGGCTTCTTCCGCGCGCAGTTCATCCTCAAAAACGCGGACGCCTACAGACGGGCCTTCATCCACCAGGGCTACGTAACCCGGCCTTCCCGCCACGTCCACCGTGCGCTCCAAATCTCCGCAGGTCCATTCCTTCATTCCGGTTACGGATACGATGTCCGCCGCTGTTTCCCGGAACCGGCGGGAGAGCTTTTTGCCCAGCCGCGCATTCAGCTCCGCAACGTCCGTACCCATGGCAAGCTCTTCTCCTTCGTCGTCGCAGACCCAGATTTTCGTGACCAGCTCCGCCGGAATGCGGTTCATGTCAAAGAAGGAGGGAGCGCAGAAACGCCCGGTTTCCGCTTCCACGAATTCCGCCAGCTTCTGCGCCAGCGGCCCGTCCGGCTCCAGGCCATGCCGGAGTTCCGCAAAGTAGGCGGCCTTCTGGCTGATGGGCTGGAGAAAGACGCGCAGGTCCTTGGGAAGGGTGCGCAGCAGGCATTCCGCCCGCTGGGCCAGATGGCCCGGGACGCCCCATTCCGGCAGCCATTCCGGCACGTCCGGCAACTGGTCAATATGGACGCCCAGCGTCACGCCGTCATCTTCCGCGCCGGGGTCATTCTGGTAATACACGGCGTATTCCGCGCCGCCGCAGGAAATTTCATCCGGAAAGCCGTCCAGAAGGTCCCTGCCCCAGAAATCATACATGGCCTCCTGCGGCGGAACGTGCAGGGCTTCCGGGTTGTCTTTTTCCATGCTTCCGGCCCAGCGCAGAAAGGCCCTGGCCGTGCAGCAGTCCTGCGGAATGAGCCTGTCAAAGAATTCAAAAACGCCTTCCTCGCACCAGACCTGGTCCGGGCGGCGCAGCTTCAGTTCTATCTGCCGCACTTCCTCCCGGAGCGTTTCCAGATGCCTGATGCATCCGGGTTTCGTACGGAAGCCGCCGCCCAGCAGTCCTTCACGGATCATGATTTCCCGCGCATGGGCGGGATTGATGCGGCCATAGTGGACGCGCCTGTTGTCAATGATGCGCAGACCGCCGCACACCACGCGCTCCACGGCGTAAACCGCGCCCTGCTCTTTGTCCCACCGGGCTCCGGAATAATGGGATTCACAGAGATGGGGAGCCACCTGTTCCACCCATTCCGGCTCCAGCCGGGCGGCGCGGCGCATCCACAGGCGCGTGGTGTCCACCAGCTCCACGCCCATCACCCATTCGCTCCGCTTCTTGCGGCGGAACAGGCCGGAACCGGGAAAGATGCCGAAGGAGCGTCCCCCGGCGCCGCGGTATTCCCGGTTGTCCGCATCCCAGAGGCCGAACTGGCGCGGAACGCCCGCCAGGATGCTCCGGTGAATCATGGCGAAGGAAGCCTGCCGTTCCACTTCCGCCTCCAGGGGGGGGATCCTGCATTTCAAGGTTTCCTTCAGCAGCCGGGAAAGGTCTTCCCACAGGTTGAACCATTCCATCATGCGGTTGAAATTGAGGAAGTTTTTCCCGCACCATTTCCGGAGCTGGTTTTTGTGCCAGCGCCGGCCTTCCCGGAACTGCCACGCAGCCTTCCACAGTTTGAGCAGGGACAGGAAATCGCTGTCTTCATCCTTCCACTGCGCGTGGGCCTGGTCCGCCTTCTGCGCGGCATCCGCCGGACGTTCCCGGGGATCCATGATCCCCAGGCCGGCCACAATCACCAGCATCTCCGGCAGGGCCTGTTCATGCTGCGCTTCCAGCAGCATGCGGCCCAGCCGCGGGTCAATGGGCAGCCGCGCCAGCTTCCTGCCCACGGGCGTGAGCTGCCGGGCCTTGTCCAGGGCGCCGATTTCCCGCAGGGTGCGGTAGCCCTCCGTGACCAGCTTGGAGGAAGGAGGGTCCGGAAGGGGGAATTCCGGCATTTCCGGAAGACCCAGGTCCTTCATCCGGAGAAGAGCCCCGGCCAGCGCGCTGCGCCTGATTTCCGGGTCCGTGAAGTCCGGCCTGTCCTCCCAGTCCTCCTCACTGTACAGGCGGATGCAGACGCCCTCGCACACGCGGCCGCAGCGGCCAGCACGCTGGCGCGCGCTGGCCTTGGAGACGGGTTCTATCTGAAGCCGCTGCACCTGGCGCGCTGGGCTGTAGCGGCTGACTCGCGCCAGGCCGGAGTCAATGACGTAAATGATGCCGGGAATGGTCAGGGACGTTTCCGCCACGTTGGTCGCCAGCACGATGCGGCGGCAGCTGCGTTCCGGATGAAAAATCCTTTGCTGGTCTCCAAGGCCCAGCCTGGCAAAGAGGGGGAGGATGCGCGTATTCCTCAAATTCCGGCCTTCCAGCTTTTCCGCCACTTCACGTATTTCACGCTCTCCGGGGAGGAAGACGAGCACGTCCCCGCGGTCGTCCAGGGTGTCTAGCCAGTCCACGGCGCGCGCCACATGGGCGGGGAGCTCTTCATCATCACGCAGAGGCGGCAGGTAATGAAGGTCCACCGGATAGGTACGGCCTTCCACCTGGACGATGGGGGCGCCCCCGAAGAACTCGGAAAAGCCACCCGCATCCAGCGTAGCGGAGCTGATGACCAGCCGCAGATCCTTCCGCCTGTCCAGCAGAAGCTTCAGGTAGCCCAGCAGAAAGTCGATGTTGAGGCTGCGTTCATGGGCTTCATCCAGAATCAGGGTATGATACTGGCGCAGGTCCGGATCATGCTGCGTTTCCGCCAGCAGAATGCCGTCCGTCATGAACTTCAGGCGCGTGTCCGGCCCGGCTTTTTCCTCAAAGCGCACCTGGTAGCCCACCAGGCCGCCCAGTTCGCAATTCAGTTCCTCCGCCACACGGCGGGAAACGGAAGCCGCGGCCAGCCTTCTGGGCTGGGTGCACCCTACCCTGCCCCGCGCCTCCCCGGCAAGCTCCATGGCCATTTTGGGAAGCTGGGTGGTCTTGCCGGACCCGGTTTCACCCACCACCACAATGACCTGATGCTCCCGCATCGCCGCCAGAATGTCGTCCCGGCGGCGGGAAATGGGGAGGTCCGGATAAGTGATGTTCATGATGGAGGGGAGAAAAAAACCCTGCAAGAACGTCCTGCAGGGTTGATGGAAAAGCCGGAAAGGATTTCTTTACTGCCGGGGTTTGGGAAGGGCGATGCGGCCGCTCCGGGTCAGCATCTGCACGTCGTAATCCTCAATGAGAGACAGGAAGCGGTCAATCTTGTGCTCACCGCCCGTCACTTCAATGGTCAGGGCGTCCCGCGTGACGTCCACGATGCTGGCGCCCAGGATCTGGCAGAATTCAATGACTTCATGCCGCGAAGCGGAATCCACGCCGATGCGGGTCAATACCGTTTCCCGGTACACGTTGTCCGTGTTGCGGAAATCCACTACTTCCACCGTGTTGACGAGTTTTTCCAGATGCTTGATGATCTGGTCCAGAACATCCTCCTTTTCGCGTACGACGATGGTCATCCGTGAAAAGCGCGGGTCCTGGCTAGGGGCAACGTTCAACGAATGAATATTGTAGCCCCGTCCACTGAACAAACCGGCAATGCGGGCAAGCACGCCAAATTTGTTTTCAACAAGTACGGAGATAGTATGACGAGTCATAAGTTTAATTTCTTAAAGGTGATGCATTATAGGCGCTTTTGACTGCCAGTCAAGCCCGCGGCATAAGGATGCCGGAAAACGCTTCTCCGGATGCGGTCTTCCGCAGACGCCGCACAGGCGGAATTCAAAGCTCCCGCGGCATGATGGCGTTGCTCTTCGTCGCCGTGGGAATGCGGGGCAGCAGCGTCTTTTCGGAAACCGGGCGGGCATCCACTTTCACGTTGAACTGCTGCCCGTCACGGGAAACGGTCAGCAGGGCCGGCCCCTCCCTCAAAGCCCTGACCAGTGCATCCATAGTGCTGACGCTCTGATGATTCACGGCAAAGACCATGTCCCCGGCCTGGAGGATCTGCCCCACGGATTTCTTCGGATTCACCTGGATGACCAGCAATCCCCGCGCGCCGATGGACTGTTCCTCAGCGGTGAGTTCACGCAGGTGCATGCCCACTCCTTCCATAAAGTCCTCCCACGGAGAAGGAACGTTCTTTAAAATGCTGTCCCCCACTTTCAGGGTGACGTTCATTTTTTGTCCCTTGCGCCAGATTTTCAGCCGGAATTTGTCGCCGATGGAAAGATTTTCAATGTGGTCCTTCACATCCTTGTCGGTCTGGATGGGAACTTCATTGAAGCTCAGCATCACGTCTCCCGTCTGAAGGCCCGCCTGCTCCGCCGGGGAACCGGGCTTCACGATGTTGACTACTGCGCCGCCTGCTTCATGGTAGTCCAGGAAACTGCGGAGCGGGGGAGTATTGCGCACAATGTCCAGCCCCAGGTATCCTCTCATGGGGCGTCCATGCCTGCAAATCTGCTCAAAGCTGTGCACCACCAGATTGGAGGGAATGGCAAAGCCGATGCCAGCGTAGTTTTTCTCCACATTGGGAAGCACCGATTTGTTGATGCCGATGATTTCACCGCGGATGTTGATGAGAGGCCCTCCGGAATTGCCGGGAAAGATGCTGGCATCCGTCTGGATCAGGTCCAGGCCGGAATCCACCAGCTTGCGTTCACGGGCGCTGATGATGCCGCGGGAAACCGTCGTCCCCAGTCCATAGGGGTTGCCGCAGGCCAGGACGATCATGCCGGGTGCAATCTCGTCACTGTTGCCGAACGGAAGAGGCGTGAAGGCCATCGGGTTTTCCACCTGCAGCACGGCGATGTCCAGCTCCGGATCCACCCCTACCAGGCGCACGGAAACGCTTTTCCCGTTGCTCAGCGTGACGCGCAGCGCATGCTTGTTCTGAATGACATGGTAGGCGGTAATGATATGCCCCTCTTCCGTGACGATGACGCCGGAACCCAGGCCATGGACCGCCAGCCTTTTTTCAATCATGGATTCGCCGTCTTCGGAAGGCTGCGGCACGCTGGTCACGCCCGTGGTGTCTATGCTGACCAGCACCCGTTCCACCAGCCGGGCGACGCGTGAATATTCTTCATTGAGCTGGTGCAGGATGGGAACGTCCTCCTCCTTGAGTTCGGACTGCTGCGCCATCGTAAACACCTCAGACCGGAAGGAAACGTTCTTCTCCGTAACGCGGCTGTTCCACCTCCAATAGGCAACGGAGACGACGGTCATCATAACCGTCATCATGATGACAAGTAAAGCCCGTGTCCATATAGTCGATCTCATGGAAATGCCCTGCCGTAGTAACGATCAAACGGTTTGCGGCTTGATCACGAGGAGATGCCTGAAAAATGGACCTGGAAGACTCCAGCCGCTTTTTGACATTCCGGTTCTATTGATACTATTTAAGCCTATTCTCTTCAAATGAAAAAACTTTCAAATGACAAATACGTCTTTTAACGAGGCATATTTTATGATACCGTATGGGTACGGTTTTATGGGTACCAGCACTTTACAACAACAAGCCATTCACCTCGTTTTCGGTACGGACGAAGGAATGGTGCGTGAAAAGGCTTCCGGCATCTTTGCCGCCCTGACGGAAGGCACGAATGAATTTTCCCATGAAATCCTGGAAGCGGCCTGCGGCGATTCCGATGAAGCGGACCAGGTGACGCGCCAGGTCATGGAAGCCCTGCGCACGCTGCCGTTTTTTCCGGGCCGCAAGGTGGTCTGGATGAAGAACTGCAATTTTCTGGGGGATTCCGTCACGGGGCGTTCCTCCACCACGGAAGCGGCTCTGGACTCTCTCAGGCATCTGCTGGAAGGGGGGCTGGGACCGGACGTCCTGCTGCTCATCTCCGCCTCCGAATTTGACAAGCGCCGTTCCTTTAACAAATTCCTGCTCCAATCCGCCGCCGCGGAGGAACTGAACAAGCCGGACATCACCAAGGCCGGCTGGGAAGGCAGCCTGATGCCCCTTATCAACAAGGAGGCAGGCGCGCGGGGCATGAACTTCGATTCCGCCGCTCTGGAGTTATTCATTCACCGCGTCAGCGAATCCTCCCGCCAGATTATTTCCGAAATTGAAAAACTGGACCTTTATCTGGGCGCGGACAGGCGCACCGTGATGCCGGAGGATGTGGAGCGCATGGTTCCGCTGACGCGCACAGGCGTTATTTTTGAAATTTCACGTGCTCTGGAAAACAAGAAGAGCGACGCGGCCATCTCCCTGATTGACTTTCAACTGGAACGCGGTGAAAACGCCGTCACGATCATGCGCGCAGCGTTTATCCCCACGCTGAGAAATCTGCTGGCCGCCAGGCTTTTATGTGACGCGTTCAATCTGAAGCCCACCAACTTCAAGGAATTTACGGCCCGCATCTCCTCCCTGCCCTCCTATGCCGCGGCGCTGATTCCCCTGAAAAAAGACGGCACTCCCAATGCGTACCCGCTTTTCCTGGCGGCGCAGAACGCTTCCAAATTCAAGACGGAACGGTTGAAGCAGACTTTAAAGGAATGCATGAAGGCGGACAAGGCCCTGGTATCTTCTTCGCTTGATCCGCGGCTGATTCTGCACCGTCTTGCCATTTGCTCCGCATCCTGATGAATTCCTCTCCTTCCCCCGCCTCCTCCCTGTTCGACGTCCTCGTCGTCGGCGCCGGGCACGCAGGCATTGAAGCGGCGTTGGCCGCCTCCCGCCTGGGGTGCTCCGTCGCCGTTCTGACCCACAACCTGGATACCATCGGGCAAATGTCCTGCAACCCGGCCATCGGGGGGCTTGCCAAAGGCCACATTGTCCGGGAAATAGACGCCCTGGGAGGGGCCATGGGACTGAATACGGATGCCACCGCCATCCAGTTCCGGATGCTGAACGCCTCCAAGGGGCCCAGCGTGCGCGCACCCCGCGCCCAATGCGACAAAACGGCCTACCGAGCACGAATGAAAATGGTTCTGGAAACCGCCCCGGGCATACGCCTGTTCCAGGGTGACGTGGTCAAACTGCTCGTCAACGGGGAGCAGCAGGTGACGGGAGCCGTCACTTCCCTGGACTACACCATCTGCGCGCGCAGCGTGGTCATCTGCTCCGGTACATTCATGCAGGGGCTGCTGCACGTGGGTCTTCAGCACATAACGGGCGGCCGCATGGGCTGCGCTCCTTCCAGCCTTTCCACCGACCTCGCCGCGCTTGGCTTTCAAGTGGAACGGCTTAAAACGGGCACCTCCCCGCGCGTCAATGGAAGATCCATTGACTTTTCCGTTTGTGAAATGCAGCCCGGAGACGCGCCGGAGGCTCTGTTCAGTTACCGTTCCCGCGACGTACTGAAACGCGCTTCCGAACCTTTCTGCACCCTGAACACATGGGGAGACGAAGACTTCCGCATGAAGCAAATGCCGTGCTGGATTACCTACACCAATCAGACCACCCACGACATTATCCGGGACAATTTAAAATTCAGCCCTCTCTATAGCGGCATCATTGAGGGCATAGGCCCCCGGTACTGTCCTTCCATTGAAGACAAAATCGTGCGCTTTGCGGAAAAAACCAGCCACCAGGTCTTCCTGGAGCCGGAAGGCCGCAGTACGGAGGAATTCTACCTCAATGGCGTTTCCACCTCCCTGCCCTACTCCGCGCAATGCGATTTCATCCACACCATTCCCGGCCTGGAAAACGCCCAACTGATTCGTCCGGGGTATGCGGTGGAATATGATTTCTGCCCTCCCACGCAGCTGCACCCTACTCTGGAAACCAAGCTGGTGGAAAACCTGTACTTTGCAGGACAAATCAACGGTACCTCCGGCTATGAAGAAGCCGCCGCGCAAGGTCTGATGGCGGGAACAAACGCCGCTCTGAAAACTCTGGGCAAGCCCTCCCTGGTGCTGCGCCGCGACCAGGCCTACATCGGCGTCATGATAGACGACCTTGTCACCAAGGGAACGGACGAACCGTACCGCATGTTCACCAGCCGGGCGGAATTCCGGCTGCTGCTGCGCCAGGACAACGCGGACCTGCGCCTGGCCCCCCTGGCTTTTGAAACGGGCCTCATCACCCGCGAAACGTTCAGGAAAACGGAAGACAGGCAAAACGCCATTGAGGAAGGAATAGCAAAAGCAGCTCTGCTTAAACATGAAGGCGTTTCCCTTTCCACCTGGCTCAAGAGGCCAGGCAATGACTGGACCCTGCTGCCTGAAGAACTGAAAAAAATGTTCCACGTGGAACATTTGGATGCCATTGCCACGGATATCCAGTATGAAGGCCACATTGAAAGACAGAAAAAACAGGCGGAAAAAATCACCCGGATGGAAAGTAAAATCATTCCTGCCGACATTGATTACGAACGCGTTCACGCCCTGAAAAAAGAAGCGGTCATCAAGCTGGGCAGCATACGTCCTGCCACTATCGGGCAGGCTTCCCGCATTCCGGGCATTACTCCGGCGGACATTGCCCTGCTGCTTGTTCATTTGCAAAAGCGCGGCAGGCAGCAGGCATGAAAGCCTGCGCCGTTTTCATGCCGGGGCTTTAAATTTGAATACGGCCCAACTCCTGAATGCTGAAAACTTGCATGCATGCAAGGTAAAAGCCTCATGCTCTCCCTATGACCCGTTTTCCACTCCCTGCAGGCTCCGGTTTATAAACGAGGGGAGGGGGGGCTTTTTCCTGAATATTTTCCCCTGTATGACCGATACGCTTCCGGCTCGGTTCATGCCATCCGGCTTGTCTTAAAAAAGGGACACGAACAGAGAGGATGCACAATGATGAGAAAAACCGCCGAATGGCAGGCTCACCGGTAATTAAAGATGCTTTCCCGGTTTAAAAACAATCCGGAAGGCGAATGAATAATTGACTGTGCCCGTTACCGGTAGCTTACGTCGCCCCGGATGCACACATCGCTTCCAAAGATGCTCACAACCGGCTGCTCAAGAAAGGCTTCACGTTCCAGGAATGAACCGCCCGTTACGCCGTCTGCGCCGCCGCCCGTTATGATGGGCGCGTAAAATCCCACCCATTCATCCACCAGGCCGGCTTTCAGGAATTCCCGGACCAGGCAGCCTCCCGCTTCCAGCAGGACAGTCCCTGTTTTTCTTTCATTATACAGATTTTTTAATAATTCCAAATAACTTGAAACGTTCTCTACAATCAGGGTCCGGTCACGGAATTCATCCGTCAGGCAAACGGAATCCGCAGGAATGGATGCGGCGTTGTGAGTCAGGATAATGCGCCAGGGCTGTTCCTTAAGGGAAGAAACGGGACGGTCCGGTTTTCTGATGGTCAGGGACGGATTGTCCAGGCGCATGGTATTTCCTCCGGTAAGAATCGCATCGCACTCAGCCCGCAGGGTATGTACGAAAGACCTGGATTTTTCATTCGTCAGCCACTGGGACCGTTCCGGACTGCGTGAAATGCGGCCGTCCAGGGACATGGCGCTCTTTGCGATCACCCATGGGCGCCCCTCCAGCATGTTCAGCCTGAATCCCCGGATTAAATGATCGCATTCCTTTTCCAGAATTCCGCGGGTGACTTGGATGCCTGCTCTCCCAAGAATATCAGCCGCGGCGCCGCGGTGTCTGGGATTGGGGTCTTGAGAGCCATAAACCACCCGTTTGAAATGGTGTTCCAGAATGGCTTCCGTACAGGGTGGCGTTTTTCCGGTGGTGCTGCACGGCTCCAGAGTAACGTACAGAGTGGAATCCGCAAACAGGGCCGCGTTGCCTCTGGCCGTTCCATCGGCAATAGCCTTCCTTTCCGCATGGGGCAGGCCGGCTTTTTCATGAAAACCGGAGCCGATCACCTGGTTTTCATGCACGATGACCGCTCCCACGCAGGGATTAGGACTTGTCAGCCCGACCCCTTTTTCGGCCAGTTTTACGGCCATGTTCATCCAGCGCGTATCTTGGTCCTCCGTGTTCATGCCGACCTTGTAGCACGAATGCGCGAGAAAGGACAATCACGTTGTGTGATTGAAGAATATTAGATTTAACAATATTAAATTCCTTCTTCTTCTACCCTGTGCCCAGTGTGAACAACGTTTTTACCGCCTGGGAATGAATGGATTGAAACCATCCGACAGTGTGAATAAATTCGGTTCATAAAAATGTGGATAACATCTGAATAACTTATTCACACCATACTCACAGTTAATTGACTTATCCTTTCACAGGGTTATTGGCAAGTGGAACCGTGAAACGGAGCCGCACGTTCCGTCTTGCGGAAGCGCCGTAAGAAAGCATACCATTCCTCCATGAGGGTTGCCAGATTGATTTACATTCCGGAAAGGGACCATACCTTTCCCGCAACGAGCCCTGAGAGGCTCTTCCGCGGCTTTTCCGTGGCCGGGGTGAGCGTAGCCGCCTATTGTGCCTCCCGGCTCCGGGAAGCGGGCTTTGAGGCGGTTTTTAATCCGGAAGCCGCCGTTACGGAAAGTGCGGCGGAAGTGGTAGAGGTGTCCATGCATGATTTTTCCCCGGAAGCTGCCGCATGGCTTGCTTCCTGCGGGACAGGGGAAGTACGGAATGAAGAAGGGCGGCTGCTGGCCCGGAAAGGGCCGGGGAACGGACTGTCACGTGTTTTTTCCGGGCAGGAGGCGGCTGTGGAGCGCCTCGTCTATCCCTGGGACCTGCTGGACTGGCAGGAGAGAGTGATGGAGGGAATGGAGGGAGACGATTTTTCCGGGCGGCCGGGCGTTTACGTCCTGGGCAGTCTCCGTGTGGGAAAGGGCACCGTGGTGATGCCTGGCGTGGTGGTTGAGGGCTCCGCATGGGTGGGGGACGGCTGCCGTCTTGGGCCCAACTGCCATTTGAGAGGATATGTGTCCATGGGAAACGGCTGTGTAGCGGGGCAGGGGGTGGAACTGAAGAACTGCATCATCGGAGACGGGACGTTTATTCCCCATCTGAGCTATGCGGGTGATTCCATCATTGGCAGCGACGTCAATTTCGGGGCTGGAACGGTGTGTTCCAATTTCCGCCATGACGGCGGGGAGCACAGGATGATGGCGGCCGGGAGGCTGGAAATTACCGGAAGGAACAAGCTGGGAGCCGTCATTGGGGATCATGTGCGCCTGGGCGCCAATACCGTTGTTTTGCCGGGCAGGGTGGTTCCGCCCGGCGCCTGGACCATGCCGGGGGAAACATTCACGGGAACATGAATTCCGGGACGGAAGTGCCGGAATACGGAAAAGGCCGCATGCGGGGGAACCCTTCCCGGCATGCGGCCTCTTGCTGGATAACGGCAAATGCTTAGCAGCTCCGGCGGCGGCGCATCAGCAGGGCGGCCAGGCCCAGCAGCCCCAGGGAAGCAGTGGCCGCTTCCGGAACAGGAAGCACAACGCCGTCGTAAAATTTGATGTTGTTGACATCTATGGTTCCGTTCATGGGACGGGTGTTTCCAAAGGAAGCTCCAAATTGGGAGCCTGTCAGGGCAGGGGAGGACGGATTCCAGCCGGTGATCGTACCTGCCAGGGTGCCGTTGACGTACACGGAGAGAGTCTGGGAGGAAAGATCGGAAACGATGCTCAGATTGTTCCAGTTGTCCTGCTGGAGGTCCGTCCAGGTCAGGCCTGTATTGATGTTTCCGCCGGATTGGCCTCCAAATCCCTTGTTGTAAAAATAAAGTTCCCCGGAAGCATTGAATTCCAGTACCATGCTGTTGGATTCTCCGGAAACCGTTCCATTGGAATACAAGCTGAAAACGTCTTTCCAGGCGTTGTTGGTGGAACTCAGGTTTTTCAGGTCGAAGCTGACGGTGAAACTGCCTGAAATTCCCGCTATGCCAGAGTTGTAGGGCGTGCCTCCGCCGGAGCCGCTGCCGAAAGTGGCATAATCGTTGCCGGTTGTATAATTGAATGAACCGTTCCAGCCGGGAGCAGTTATTTGCGTTCCTTCAGTGGTCCACTCCCAGGAATAAATGGGAGAAGCCGCATGGGCCATGCCTCCCGCAACCAGTAAAGACAAAATAATGAATGAACGTTTCACAGAAATTCTGAAAGTCTTTGTTGTTTAAAATCGCCGAAGCTTGGCTGAAAAGTAGCGGATTTCGAATCCGGATGCCGTTCTTTTTCCTCTGGAAAGCGGCAAATTCATTGAACATATACACGATCCGGAAGAAGCGCTGTTTATGTTTCCTTTCATGCTTTTATTTTTCCGTGATCTTTCTTTTTGTTAACCGGCTTGTTCTTAAAAAAATAATTTGACCCCGGATTCGAAATCCGCGTGCGCGTCAACCGGGAATTGTTCGCCGGAGAACGGACTTTTAAGAATACTTAAATAATTTGAAAAACCGTTTCATGCAAGATATGCCCGGAGAAATAGCATATTACTACATATGGTATGCTTTTAAAAAAATACTGCCAAATATTAGGGTTTGACGGAGAAATGGCTTGAATCACAGGAGGCACTTGTGAGAGGATGCGAGGCAGATAAAAGCACAGACACATGAAGTTTACCATTTCCAAGCAAGTATTTCTCGACGGTCTGAGACAGGTTGCCAGCGTGGTGTCTTCCAAGACGACGCTGCCCATTCTTTCCAACGTCAAGATTGAAGCTGAAAACGGCCAGGTACGTTTTACGGCTACGGATCTTGACGTATGCATCACCGGCGTAGTTCCCGCGAACGTGCTGCGCGAGGGCACCGTGACTCTTCCCGCCAAAAAGCTGGTGAGCATCATCAGCGAGCTTCCTGAAGCCGAAGTCCAGGTGGACGTCAACCAGCGCAACCAGGCGACTGTGGAATGCGGCCGCTCCCAGTTCAAGCTGAATGGCCTTCCGGCGGACGAATTCCCCGAACTGCCGTCCTTTGAACAGGCGACCGTGTACCAGGTGGACCAGAATTTGCTGCGCGACTGCATCCGCCGCACGGAATACGCCATCTCTACGGATACGACCCGCTACGTGCTGAACGGCATTTCCCTTTCCTTCCGCAACGGCAAGATGACTCTGGTGGCTACGGACGGCCGCCGCCTGGCCCTGGCGGAAACCGCCCTGGAATTCCCGGAAGAACAGCAACTGGACGCCATTCTGCCCACCAAGGCCGTTGGTGAACTCCGCCGCCTTCTGGATGAAGTGGGGACCGTCACCGTACGGTTCACCCGCAACCAGGCCGCTTTTGAAATCAATGACACGCTGCTGATCAGCAAGCTGATTGACGGCAATTACCCGAACTACCGCCAGGTAATCCCGACGGACTGCAAGGAAAGCATTGAACTGCCCTGCGGGGAACTGCTGGAAACGGTGCGCCGCGTGTCCCTCCTTTCCGTGGACAAAAGCACGAACATCAAGCTGAACTTCCGTGAAAACGAACTCGAAGTGGCTTCCAGCGCGGAAGGCGTGGGTGAAGCTCATGAATCCATGACGATCACTTATGCCGGAAGGCCGCTTTCCATCTCCTTCAACCCGGATTTCTTCATGGCTCCCCTGAAGACGATGGCCGGGGATACGATCATTACGTTAAACCTCATTGATGAAATGAGCCCGGGCGTATTGAAGATAGGTGATGAGTTCCTGTACGTGCTCATGCCAATGAGATCTCCCAACTGATTTTGATGGTACAAAATCATTCATACGAGAACAGGCGCCGTGCTGTCACGGCGCCTGTTTTTTATTGATTGAAAATGAAAGTGATGACTGGGTTATTCACATGAATGTTCTACGTGGAACATTTTTCATTTTCCACCGTCGGCAATAAACCGGACGGTGATTTCCGGGGGAGGGATAAAAAAACAGGCGTGCCGGCATGGCACCGGAAAAAACGCGTATAAACACCTTCCGGCGCCGGGAACGTGCGGTTCAGGCGCAAGGGAAGGCACGGAGTGCCGCAGCGGGTCTAAGGAGGCTCCGCCGCGTCATTCGCTCAACAACCCCGGATCGGCGAACAAATCCGGAGCAAGATGGAAAGGATAGGAACCGGAGGCTTGCAGAATGGCTTCCCGTACGGGAGGCAGGGAACCGAAGCAGGAGGATTCCACATCCAGAATACGGCCGTCTTTCAGTTCAATCATCAGTCCGGGTTCAGATTCATGATCGGGCGTACATCCTATGCGCTCAATCAGTTCCCATGGAATTTCCTTGCGTGAAATGCTGTTGCCCCAGGAGATGGAGGAGGAAGTGATTGTGAGAAAATAAGGTCTCCCCAGAATGACGGGAAGCCACAGGAACAAGAGAAGAGCGCCGAGGAGAAAGCTCCACCATCCGGACCCGAAGAATGCCCAGGCCAGGCCGCACCCCAGGGTGCCGAGGAGTCTCCCTCCCAGCCGGTAGCTGCGGTAGGAATAATAAGTGTTCATGAATTGCGAAGTCAATGAAACGTCAGGCCGGCCAGGGAACGCGAAGCCCCCAGCCGTACTCTGTACGATACTCCTTCATTCCTGCAAAGACAAGATGATAAGTCAGGAAATCCAGTCCAGCATGTCCGGCGGCAGGGAACCGCGGGAGCGGATCAGGGAAAGGAAAGCTTCCTCCATTTCCGGAGGCGGCGGAAAAATGCCCGGCATGGCGCGGCCTGCGGCAAGCTCCACGGCGCCCAGGTTATGGAGCGCCAGGGGAGGGTCTATGTAGCACATTTGCGTAGGGTCCGGCAGAATGAAATTAAGGGGGCGGCCTCCGTTCAGCAGGCGGTTCTTCGGGATCTCCGGCCCCCATTCGTCCTCCACGCCCATATTGGCCAGCAGAACGCCGGAGGAGCGGGTCACAGCGGGGTCAATCACTCCTGACAGGGCATGCCGCCGCCCTGTGGCCGTGACGGCGCAAAAGGCATGACTGACTGCATTGGTAAGAGCTTCTCCATCCGTTGCGCGCACGAATGAGGCGGAGGACAGAGGGAGAGGTTTTTCCTCCACATCCGCCACGATAACGTTCAAGCCCCGCCTGAGCGCGTGCAGAACGATTCCGCGGCCCACTTTTCCGTACCCGATGACTACCAGGGTCCGTCCCGGGCCACTCTCAATTCCCAGCGCTTCCAGCGCGCGGAAAAAGCTTTCCCCGGTTCCCAGGCAGGTTTCTATCTGCTTGATTTTTCCGGCGTCCACCATCCACACGGGCTGCGTGCAGCGCGTATAATGCTGCGCTCCGGACCGGGTCAGTTCCACATACCCGCAGCGGCTGGGAACATGGCTGAGCGCCCCGGCGCAGTCCATCACCACATCATAGGGTCCGTCCGCCCGTTCCGCCTCCACCACGGGTATTCCATACCTGCCCAGCAGCGCGACCGTTTCCGGATCGTGGGGCATCACCGGAGAGACCGCTGCCGTCAACTCCGCTCCCGCCGCCAGCAGGGCGGCGTATTTGGCGCAGGTATTCCGGAATACGGGGGAGGCGTCAATCACCCGGCATCCCTCCAACGGACGGCTTTCCGCCCACGTTTCACACTGGTGCAGAAGCACGGGAAATTCTTCCTGCCGGTAGAAGGGGGACAAATCTTCTAGAATGCGCGCCGGAGATACAGGCATGGCAAAAATTGTAAGGGTTCTACGGATGGAGGGCAATCTTTCTCCTCCCGTTTTCATAGAAAAACTTCGGAAAAGATGTATTTTTTGTTTAAGGGTTTTCAGAAGTTGCGGCAAATTCGAAAAGACAAACTACTGAATCATCAACCATTCTTTCTCCATGAGAGAGACATTTTTTACAGGAATTTGACTGGCGCCAAGCAGGAATGACATCCTATTGTGGATTTTTTCTAACAAATAGATAATATTAATGTCTGTAAAAGGAAGGTACTGAGCGTAATAATTATTATATTATTTTTTGATGGAAAAAATCGTTATGTTTCATAGGCAAACAAAAATTTGCAAATAAACTTTATTGACACTGGCTCTGGATCATGCTACTGGGAAAATGATCATGGAGGATTGCTCTCCTCTAATTTCATCATCAATCCCAGTTCTTTAATGCCTTATGAATACTCCAACTACTTCTTCTGCCGGCACCCCTTCTTCCATCCCCGCTTACCGCAAATGGTACTTTGGCTCTACGGCCAAACCCATGCCGCGTGGCATGCGCGCCTCTCCGGAGCCCGATCCGCTACCGTTCGAGGAAATCCACGAACACGATGAAATTACCGTGGGACCGCCCAGTACGTCGGCGGATGGACACAGTGCTCACGGTTACTTTACCATTCCGGAAGGAGCGGACGGTAAAAAGCTCTACGGCACCTGTTCGCTCTTCCTGGGGGTGGACGACTGGGGCAGCCTGGAAGTGAAGGACTCCAGCGGCAGCGTGGTGGCGCAGGTGGACCTGAAGAAAGACTCGCAGACGGCAGGCAAGCAGGGCGGCCATAAATACCACACGGGGACCGGCGGGGCGCAGCTGCCCTCCGGCTCCTACATTTGGGAAGTCAACCAGACCAACATCGACTACAAGCCTGAAAAAGACAACGTCTCCATCTGCAACTATAGCATCGACGTGGTGCCGACGGAGCCGGGAGGCAAGGAGGAGCCCGAGAAGTGCCCGTGCGAGGGAGACACGTGTGATAACAGCGGCGGAACGCCGCCTTCCCCGTCGCTGGCCCGGTCGGGCTCCGCGGTGGGGAATAGCACGCTGGGAAACTACTCCTCCGCAGGGTGCAGTGTGAGTGCGGAAAGCACGGCCACCCTGATGTACTGGTCCTGCAACTTCGGAATGTTCCGGGGACTGGGAGGGATTCCTGCGGGCCTTGTGGAACTGAGGGCTGAGGAAACTGTCTCCGGCCTGG
>CDZD01050494.1_pt1 | contig 87216 bp, 71 predicted proteins | sample 554771 | NCBI WGS metagenome assembly CDZD01 (sample SAMEA3182069, study PRJEB8094) | gut metagenome | biome: human; feature: gut; material: Stool; isolation source: human stools | place: Canada | collected 2011-11-08
ATTTGGGAACTGTTCGTAGATCATCAGCGAGCTTTTGCCTTTCAGGTATCCCACAAAGCTCGAAACCGCAATTTTGGGTGGGATCTCAAGCAGCATATGTATGTGATCCGGACATACTTCCGCCTCTACGATATTCACCTTTTTCCATTCGCATAACTGCCGCAGTATTTTCCCAATCTCCCTGCGTTTTTCGCCGAAGAACACTTTGCGCCGATACTTCGGCGCAAATACGATGTGGTATTTGCAATTCCACTTCGTATGCGCTAAACTGTTTGTGTCATTCATTCTTGAGTGGCCTCCCTTTGTTTTGTAGTTTGCAGTTGCCAGACCGCATCTCTACTATAACAGAGGGAGTTTTATTTTTCCTCATCGGCAGCAGCCTCTTTTGAACCACTCGCCCAGCGAGTGGTTTTCGGGATACAAAAAGCGGCTCCGCCCATGGGCGGAGCCGCTTTGCTGTATCGTGTGTCAGCGTATCATGCGGTTATCCGTGCCAATGGCGTATCGGTATATGCGGCCAGCAGGACGCAAATAATAATGGACGCCATAATAATGGCGCCCAGCACGGACAGAATGACAGTATTGGAAGCGGCACAGGCGCAGCAGAAAGCAGCACCGGCGCAGGCGGCGGTCATGGTCTTGTTCATCTTGCTGTTCATGGTACGGGTCATCGTGACCGCCTCCCTTCGCTTCGGAAATGTTGGGGCTATTTTAGCAAAGCAGGTGGCGGAAGTCAACAGTCGTTTCGCCAAAAACATCATCATACCGCACAACTCGTCACTATATAGATTATGCAGCCTGCACAATTCTCCCGCATTTTGCAGGCGGTCGGGACGCCGGGAAACGGAACGGGGAGAGGGCAGGCCGACGGCCTGCCCTCTCCCCGTTTACGCTGTTTCGATCACCGCCGGGGCCGTCTCTTACCGCTCCTGTTCGGCGATCTGCCGGAGCAGGATCTCCTCCGCGTAGCCGCAGGCGCGCCGGACGGAGCCCTCCTCAAAGGGGTTGGACAGCTTCGCATAGCGCAGCGTCTCCAGATAGCTGCGGCTGCCGCCGGCCTTGCAGAGCCTGAGATAGTCCTGCCACGCGGCTTCCTTATCCTCGGCGTACTTCTTCTTGAACTCCATGGCGCCCATGGTGGTGAGGGTGTAGTTGATGTAGTAGAAGGGGTAGAGGTAGATGTGCAGCTTGTGGTACCAGTAGCCGCCGCGCTCCATGAAGGGATCGTTCTCGTAGCGGCGCCACGGCATGTACTTCTCCTCCAGCAGGTGCCACTGATACGTCCGCTCCTTGGGCGTCAGCTCGGGATGCGCGTAGCAGATGTGCTGAAACTCGTCCACGGCCACGCCGAAGGGCACGAAGGTCAGCGCCTCCTGCAGGTGCGCGAAGCGGAACTTGTCCGCCTGGTCGCCGAAGAACCACTCGGCGTAGGGGTAGGCGAACTGCTCCATGGACATCGAGTGGATCTCCGCGATATCCGTGGATTCGCTGTAATAGTCCGAAATAGGCTGGCTGCGCATGGCCATATAGCCCGCGAAGGCGTGGCCCAGCTCGTGGGTCAGTACCTGCATATCAAAAATGGTGTGGTTGAAGCAGGAGAACACGAAGGGCGCCTTCAGGCTGGGCAGGCTGGTCATGTAGCCCGTGGACGCCTTGCCCGGCTTATTCTGTAAGTCCATCAGCTCGTGGTCGATCATGAAGTCGATGAATTCGCCTGTCTCCGGGCTGATCTCGTGATACATCCTCTGGGCGGTCTTGACCATGAAGGCGTCGTCGCCCGCAGGCTCGGCGTTGCCGTCCGGGAACACCATCTTCTCATCGTGACACATGACATGGTCGATGCCGAGACGTCTGGCCTGCGCGTCATACAGCTTCCGGCACAGCGGCACCAGGACGGTGCGCACCTGCTCGCGGAAGGACGCCACCTCCTTTTCGCCATAGTCCGTGCGGCTCTGCTCCAGATAGCCCACGGGGATGTAGTTCTCGTAGCCCAGATTTTTGCCCATCTGGTTGCGGATGCGGATCAGCTCGTCCCATATCTCCTCCAGCCGCGGCTCGTTGCTCTCGTAGAACTTGGAGTACGCCTTGACGGCGGCGGCGCGCACGGCCCGGTCGGGATGCTCGAAGTATTTCTGCACGCCGTAGAGGTTCAGGGTCTTGCCGTCGAAGGGGATCTCCGCCGTGGCCATGATCTTCTGGTACTCGTTGGTCAGGCGGCTCTCCTGCTGGCGCAGCGGGATGTTGGCCTCGCAGAACAGCTTCTTCTGCAGGTCGATGGACACGAAATACTGCTTGCCGAACTCCTGCTCGATGTCGGAGCGGAAGGGGCTGGCGGCGATGGCCTCGCTGAGCGCCACCTCAGCCGCGCCCAGAGTGGGCAGGGTATCCTGCAGATAGGCGATCTCCGTCTCGTAAAATTCATCCCTCGTGTCCAGCGTATGGCGGATGTGCGCCACGGAGTACATGGTGAGCAGCCGGCAGTTCTCCCGGTCGATCTCAAAGAGCAGGCCGCGCAGGGCCTCATAGCTCTCCGCCTGCTGGACGGCAGCCTTCCATTGGGTCAGTCTCTGGCTGCGCGTCTCCAGATCGGGGCGCTTGTACTCCAGTGTTGAAAACTTGAAGTTTTCCATCGCGTTTGTCCTCCTTAAATGATTGATAGCGCGGAACAGGCTTGCCGCGTGTATTCCTGTCCGGATTATACCACCCTGCCCCGCCGTTTGCAATCACCGGCCATGCCGCAGGCGAAAAAGCTAACCTTTGTGGAGTAGTCTTTTTCTTTCCGGCACGGTACAATATGGACACAACAAGCAGAAAGGAGGACGTACCATTGAACCGCAGATATCTCACAGCCGTTACGCCCCTGCCCGGTCATATCCTGCAGGTGGATTTCGTGTCCGGCAGCCGCCTCCTGCTGGATATGACGCCCCATCTGGACAAGATCCGCTTCCGCCCGCTGGCGGATGTGCGGGTGTGGAACAGCGCCGTCACCAACGGCATCTTCGTCCGCTTCGGCGACGTGGAGCTGAGCCACGACGAGATACTGTCCATGGCGGAGCAGGAGTCCTGACACGCTTCATCCGGAAATAAGGAGGAAACCTATGAAAAAACTTTTTGCTTTATGGCTGACCCTGCTGCTGTGCCTGAGTCTGACGGCCTGCGGCGGCAGCGGCAGTACCGACCCCGACGATGTGGCCGGGGACGACTGGCGCGTTACCGGCGTCGTCCGGGACACCGGCACCATCACCCGCAACGGCGGGGACGTGGACGTGCTGGTGTGCATCAACGCGGACAGCGCCGACTTCTACTATGACGACGCAACGCCGGTCATGTATGACTACGCGGCCTACCCCATCGCGCTGCAGTGCGACCCGTGGGAGGCGTTCCGGAGCATCGACTTCGCCGACCGGAACGGCGACGGCAACAGCGACGTGGCGCTGCTGTTCGAGCTGGACGGCGCGCAGGCGCTGATGGTCTGGTACTGGGATAAGGACAGCGAGCAGCTGGTGTTCCAGCCGGAGGAGTCCCAGATCGACGGCTATACCGATGACGAGCCAGTCCCCGAGGGGCTGGACGGCGCGTGGTACATGGATGGCGACGAGGACGCCGAGACGGTCATCGGCATCGGCGTGGCCGACGACTGGATCCTGTACGACAACTCGGACGGCACGCTGCGGGAGGTTGACAGCGGTACGCTCCGTCTGGTGGACGAGGCGCAGGGCCACTACGCCGCCGATTCCGAGGTGTTCTCCGATGTCAGCTACCGCGTGGCGCTGGCCGGCGACAACGCCTTTTACTGGGGCGTGGAGGGGGACTATCGCCTCTTTGAGCGCCTGAACCGGTGGTAAGACACGAAAAGCGCCGCCGGACACCCTGCGGGGCGTCCGGCGCGGACAGATAAGGAGGACTGTATGGCAGAACAGAAAAACAACATGACGGACCGGCAGCTGGCCGAGGAGCTGCAGAAGGGCAAGCGGGGCGGCCTCGGCGGCAGGCTTCTGGAGATCCTGGGCGTGGTGGTCATCGCCGCCGGGGCGGTCTTCGGCGGCTCCGTTCCCGCGATCATCGCGGGCGCGCTGCTGGCCGGTATCGGCGAGTGGCTGCGGCGCAAGTCCACGGGCAAGGCCGACCGGCTGACCATGGACACCCTTGCCCCCGGCGTGGTGGGCGCTGTGATGGAAAACGTGGAGATGCCGCCCTCCTCCCCCCTGCTGCACAGGGGGGACACCAACATTCCCGTGCCCAGCCACGACTATTGCAGCGAAAGCGGGCGCATCCGGGGCGTCTATCAGGGGCTGACCACGGAGCTGTGCACCGTCCGGCTGACGGATGTCAGCGAGTTCCAGCGGGAGGAGACGAACCAGTGGGAGCGGAACGAACGGGAGGTCTATGCCGGTCAGTGGGCGCTGTGCCGTCTGGAGTGGGAATTCCCGACGTGGCTGACCATCTGGCCCCGGGAGAGACTGGAAAAGCTGCTGAACGCCCGCACCATCAAGACGGAGAACGAGGACTTCAACAAGCGCTTCAACCTCAGCAGCGGCGACGCGCAGGAGGCGCTGCGCATCCTGAACCCCAGCCGCATGGAGCGGCTCATGGCGCTGGCGGAGACCTCCGGCAGATTCGCCCTGAACCTCAACACGGACGGCAAGCTGTACATCGCCGTACACAGCGGTCACGGCTTCTTCGAGGCCGGCAAGGGCCGGGAGACGCCGGAGCAGCTGCGCCAGCGCTTCGCCCGCGAGCTGAAGCTGTTCACGGACATCATCGACGTGTTCCGCCCCGTGTAAGGACGCCGCACAGACACAGTGCCCCGAAAAGCACCGGTTTCCCGGTGCTTTTCGGGGCATTTTCCGCGTATGGTCACAGGCGCACGCCGCCCAGATAGACGGCGCGGCGCTCCAGCGCTTCGCCGCACACCACGAAGTCGGCGGGCAGGCCGTCGGCGATGGCCCCCGTCTCCCCGGCCCGCCCGATCTCCCGGGCGGGGATGGCGGTGGCGGACAGCACCGCGTCCTCCATGGGGATGCCGAAGGCCACGGCATTGCGCATGCAGTCGTACAAATTGGCGGCGCTTCCGGCGATGGTGCCATCGGCCAGACGGGCCACGCCGCCGGAGAGGAACACAGACTGCCCGCCCAGCGTGTACTGCCCGTCCGGCATGCCGCAGCAGCGCAGGGCGTCGGAGATCAGGCAGATGCGGCCGGGAAACAGCTTGAAGGCCATCCGCACGGCGCTGGGGTGGACGTGGTGCCCGTCACAGATCAGCTCGGCGGTGACGCTCTCCCGCTCGGAGGCCGCGCCGATAGGACCGGGATTCCGGTGGTGAATACCGGGCATGGCGTTATAAAGGTGCGTCAGGTGGGCAGCGCCCGCGTCAAAAACGGCGGCAGCCTCCTCATAGGAGGCGTCGGTGTGGGCCACGGAGACGGTACATTTTTCCGATGCGCGGCGGGCGAACTCCACCGCGCCGGGCAGCTCCGGGGCCACATCCGCGATCCGCAGCAGCCCCTCTGCCGCGTCGTAGAGCCGGGCAAAGGCGTCGTAGTCCGGCAGACGGAGATAGGCGGCGTTCTGGGCGCCCTTTTTCCTCTCGGAGAAGAACGGGCCCTCCATCTGGATACCCAGCAGCCGGGCACAGCGCGCCGGGGCGTTCCTGTGCAGGCGCACCGCCGCGCGGAACGCCGTTTCCAGCGTGTCATAGGGCAGGGTCATGGAGGCGGGAGCGAAGGACGTGACGCCGTTTTGCGCCAGATAGGCGGCCATTTTCACAAGGCCGTCATCGTCGCCGTCGGAGAAGTCCGCGCCGGAGCCGCCGTGGGTGTGGACATCCACCAGGCCGGGGATGACCCGCGCACCGCGCAGGTCGACGCACGTCTCCTCTGCCCCGCTGGACAACACATGGGCGAAGCGCCCGTCCTCCACGGAGAAGCCGCCGGGGACAAACCGCCCGTTCACAAAGATCAGACCGTTTTCAAACCGCATATCACACCTCCGGCAGACCCCTCAGCGCGCCGCGCCGTCCCATGCGGCACGGTCGCAGATCAGCGTCACATCGGGGTGGAACTGCAGGATGGACGCGGGCACCCACGGCGTCACAGGGCCGAGAAACGCCTTGCGCAGGATGTCCGCCTTGTCCGCGCCGGTGACGATCATCAGCACCCTGCGGGCGGCCATCACCGTGCCCACGCCCATGGTGTAGGCCGCCGCGGGCACCTCCGCCTCGCTGGCGAAGAACCGGGCGTTGGCCTGCCGCGTCGACTCGGTCAGCGCCACCTCGTGGGTGCGGACGGGAAAGTGATCGCAGGGCTCGTTGAAGCCGATGTGGCCGTCGTGGCCCAGTCCCAGCAGCTGCAGATCCACGCCGCCCAGCGCCTCGATGGTCTCCTCATAGGCCGCGCACATGGCGTCCACATCGCCGGTCAGGCCGTCGGGCACATAGGTGTTCTCCGGCCGGATGGAGATGTGATTGAACAGGTTCTCCTGCATAAAGCGGCGATAGCTCTGGGGATGGTCGGGAGCAAGGCCCTTGTACTCGTCCAGATTCACGGAGCGGACGCGGGAGAAGTCGATGAGTCCCGCCCTCTCCCGCGCGATCAGCTCCCGGTACAGCGGGACGGGGGAGGAGCCGGTGGCCAGTCCCAGCACACAGGCGGGCTTGGCACAGATCACCTCCTGAAAACGGTCGGCGGCCAGACGGGCGGCGTCCGCCGCCGTCTCGGCCTTGAGAAGGTTGAAATGCAGCATGGTGTGTCTCCTTTATTGAAGGCTGCGCGGCGGCACGGCGCGGCGCACGCACGTTTTCCCCATCATACACCACGGCGGCAAAAAACGCAACGCCCTCCCTGCCGGCGTGGGGGAAGCATGACAGGTTCATTTTTCCCGTATTGACAAGCTGTGAAACCGTTCCATAATAGTTGTACCTACAACGATGTATCTACAACCTTTTACCCACGGAGGCGGATATGGATATCACGGAACGGAAGATCACCGCCGATCTGGACGCGGAGACGGAGTCCCGCGTGCTGGAAGCGCTGCGCCATGCGTCCCGCAGGCGCACCGTCCTCTCCATCTCCCACCGCGTGTACGAAAGTCTCGGCGGCAGGACGGTGGAGCTCCTACCGCAGTAAGGCAAAAAAGACATCCCGCGTCAGGGCGCGGGATGTCTTTTTATGCATTGTCTCTCCGGATGTCCGCTCAGGGCATCTCCGGGTCGGCGGCAAGGCGCACGGTGAAGTCCTGCGCCATCGCACCCTCCGGCAGCAGCTTCGCCATGACCACCAGCCGCATGTTGCCGGTGTTCTCCATGTCGTACTTCCGGCAGCAGGTGGACAGCGTCAGGATGGTGTCCTCCTCACCGAGGGCCACACCGTCAAACGCCAGCCAGTTCTTGGCCGACACCTGCGCCAGAAAGTCCGTCAGCTCCTGTCCGGCGGGATCGGGAGCAATGTAGTCGAAGGAGATGTCCGTGATGAAGCAGGCCGCGATCTGGAAGATCATGTCCTCGCCCTCCACGGAGAGGTAGATGTAGGGGTTCTCCCTGACAAAGTCCGCGTCCATGTACCGGTGGAGCTTGGTGAACTTTACGCCGTCCGGGTCACAGTTGCTGGCGGAGTGGCCGAAGATGACGGTGTTTTTGTCCAGCTGGCTCCGGCTGCCCAGATGATCGTCGCAGTGGGCGTAGTAGCAGCCCCACTCGCTGAAGCTCCCATTCTCGTCCTTCTGCAGGTAGTAGCCGTTGTCCGCCGCCTGCATCACGGGATCGTCCACCTCCACGCCGGGTATGTACAGCCACGCGGCGGTGTCGGGATTTTTCTCCTTCGCGTCCGCCAGCTGCGCCTGCCGGTCGACAGTGGGGAGGGCCTCGCCGGTGGCCTGCTGCGGCTCCGTCACCTCCGGCGCGGCAGGAGCTGCCTCCTGCCGTCCGCAGGCGGCTGTGCCCAGCAGCAGAACGGCGATCAGGGTTCCGGTCAGAAACCGTTTGATCTTGCTCATAGCGTTATCTCCCGCAGCCCACGGTACGCTGCCCCATGTCCACGCCGGTCTGGGGGTTGCCGTTGGCCTTCATAAAGATGACCTCGATGGTGTGTCCCTCCGTGATGCCGCGGAACGTGTAGGACGTCACCGCGCCCACGCTCTGGCCGTCGATCAGCACCTTGGCCACCGCGTAGCCCTTGTCCGGGGTGATGGTGAAGGTCTGGTCGCCGCCGATGGGGACATTGGCCCAGCCGGAGGGGGAGACGGAGCCGTTCCCGCGCACCGTGACCATGATGGTGCGGTAGTTGTGGCTGTTGCCGTGTCCGGTATCATCCTCCGCCGGGCTGTACAGCACGGCTTCACCGTCGATGGCGGTGTAGTTCCCGTCGGCAGGCGTGAACCGCCATTTGTAGGACTTGCCGGCCTCGATCACGGTGTCGTCCGGCAGCACATTGCCGTCCTTATCGACCCACTCCAGCGTTCCGTCCTTCAGGGAGAGGCTGCTGCCTTCAATGGTCAGCGCCGCGTCCTTCAGGGTCTTGCCCCGGCCCGTGACCGGCGTGTAATTGGGTTTACCGGTGGGCGTGGCCTTGTTGATGTTGATGGTCACAGCCGCGCTGGTGACATCGTTGTAGGCATCGTCCCCGGCCTTGGTGGCCGTGACGGTGACGGCGCCCACCTGAACGGGCGTCAGCACGCCGTTGGCATCGATGGTGGCCTTGCCGGTGCCGTCGGTGACGGCGTAGGTCACTGCGCCGGCGCCGCTGCCGCCGGAGGTGCCCAGCTGCAGCGTCTCGCCGTAGACCACGGTGGTGCCGCCGGTGACGCGCAGCGCCGCCTGCTCGTCTCTGGGCAGCAGGGTGATGACCACGTTGACCGCCGCATCCTCATATCTGGCGGAGGAGATGGTCACAGGCAGGGTCACGGAATCGCCCGCCTTGCCCGCGCCGGTCAGCGTGTAGGTCACAACGCCTTCGGCGTCCACGGCAGCCCCGGAGACGATGGCCGTCTCGCCGGCCGCCGCGCCCAGAGTATAGCCCTCCGCACCGGGCACCAGACCCGACACATCCACGGTCTGCTCACCGGTCAGCGTGTACTTGCAGCTGAAGGGGATATCCGCCAGCACAGGGGCGGCGGCCTTGCGGATGGTCAGCGTACCGGAGACGCAGGCCACGTCGTAATTCGCCTGCGCCGCGGCAGCATGGATGGCATAGCTGCCCATCCTGCCGGTGTCGGGTGTCTCGCCGTAGGTCAGCGTGACCCCCGTCAGCACGTCCGCACCCAGCAGACCCTCGACTCTGTAGTCCGTGCCCTCCGCCGGGTCGGAGAGATCGGGCGCGCTCTGGCCCACGAGGATCTCCTTATCCAGCGCCGTCACGGTCAGCGCCGCCGGGCCGATGCTGAAGGTGTAGGTCTTCTCCTCCGTCGTGCCGTCCGCCCACTCGGTGTTGGCGGTGTCGTTCAGCGAAACGAGGACGGTGTAGTCTCCCACATTCGTCTGCACGGTGTTGTCCGAAACAGTGTAATCCGGAGACGCCGCCAGCGCGTAGGTCTGCTCGTCCGCCGTGTAGGTAAACACGGTGGTGTCCGCCGCGGGCGGTGTGATCTGCTTCTTGCTGATGGTAAAGTCCGCCGAGCCGCTCCAGATGGTATCGATGCTCTCGTAGCGGATCGTCACGGTGTAGTCGCCCGCATCCGTCGGGGCGGTCGCGCCGTAGCTTGTCGCGCCGTCGCGGGAGGTATAAGTGATGTCAGGGCCGCTCGCCGTGCCGCCGGGTGCCCCATAGACAGGCTGACTGGGTGTGCTGCCATACGTCCAGTTCTCGATGCTGACGCTCAGTGCCCGCTGCGTCTTTGCCATGACCTTGAAGCGGACAGGCACCACCGCGTCCTCGCAGTTCGCAGACTTCATCACGAACTTGATGATGCCCAGATCCGTCCCGACAGGCGCGATAAAGGGCTTCAGGTGTACATCTATCGCCACGTCTCCCGCTGTAGCGGAAGGCTTGAAGCCGCCGAAGCTCTCCCGCAGGATGGCTGTGGCTTCCGTCAGGTCGGTGTCTTCTACCAGCGGGGTATCATACTCGCTGAACGCCGGTGTGCCGCTCGGCCACCGCACATGGAGCCCCACTACATAGTCCTTCTCGGCGTTGCTGTACACCAGCACCGTCTGCTCCGAGATGACCGGGGCGGCGGCCTTTTTGATCTCGCCGCTGGTGGCGACCGAGCCGCTCACCAGCTTGTAGTTCTTTGCCGCCGGGGTGTCCTTCAGCGTGACCGTTACGACGACGCCGTCGTCCTGACCGACGGCCGTCTGGCTGAAGGTCGCGGTCACGTCATAGTCCACGCCCTGTACCAGCGTCTCGCCGCTGACCAGCCCCGACTTGTTATTGCCCGCCACACCGGTGAACGTCACGCGCACGTCGGCGGTGCTGTCGGGCGAACCGAAGCGCTTGCTGACGCTGTCCACGGTAAAGTCAAGCCAGCGCTGGTCGATCCTTGCCGCGAACGGCTTGGTCAGACCCGCGGCGATCTGATAGTTGCTCGCCTTGCCGGGAACGCCCGGGATCTCGGTCAGCTTGCCGTTCGTCGTAAAGACGAGCGTGGTGTCGCCCGCGTTCGCGCCGACAAACTCTGCCGAGCCGCTGATGATCAGGTTTTCATCCGTACCGACCAGCGCGGCCTTCTTGACGCCGAGCCCGGTCAGATCGATCCCGGTGCCGCCGTCATAGGTCTTATTGGGGATGATGCCGCTCGGGCCGTACTCGCCGATGTCCTCCGCCGTCAGGGTCTTGGGCGCGACGGTGAACGACCTTGTGCCGGTGTGGACGGTGTCCTCCGTCTCATAGCGCACCGTTACGGTGTACGCGCCCGCGTCAGTCGTTTTGGCGGGGGTGAACTCTGCGCCGTTCGCATCCTTGTAGGTGAAGGTCGGCGCCGCGCCCGCCGGGAGGTTTGCAACGCTGGGCTGGTTCGGGGTCTGCCCGTAGCTCCAGCCCTCCATCGTGATGTCGGCCTCCGGCAGGTCGACCACCGTCTTGTCCTTTGTCTGGACATATAGCAGCAGCTTAAAATCCTCGTAGTTGTCGCTCTTGACCGTAGCGGTGTACGAGAGGATCAAGGTGCCCGGCCTGCTGCTTATCCGCCCGGTTCTGAACGTCAGAACGCTGCCATTAAAGCCGATACCGCTGACCACGTTCGCGTTCAAGTTGGTTTTCCCTGTATAGCTGCAGGTGCCGTATGTCAGGCCGTCCGCCAGCGCGGGCAGCGCCTGCGAGAAATCGTAGGTGTGCGTCTTGGCCACGTTGTTGTACACATCCATGGTCAGGTTTACCTGATTGACCTTGCCCTTGCCGACGCTGTAGGTGAGCGTCCGCTTGGCGGCGTCAGCCGGCAGCGTATACTCCGGGCAGTCCAGCGCCGTTGCGGTCACGCTGTGGGTGCCGACGCTCAGATCGTCGCCGCCGGTCACGGTCACGCTGACCCTATCGTTCCCGACCGCGTTGGTCACCCGCAGGGTCACATTGCCCTTGCCGTCGCCGTACCGCCGGTCAGCGGCGTTTACCAGCTCCAGCTCCGCCTCCCGCGGATCGATGTGCCACTGGAACGGTACCGTTCCCTCATAGTTGCCCTGCAGGACGATCCGCGCATTGTACCCCTCCTCCTCGAAGTCTGACGCGGAGGTCGTGCCGAAGACCACATAGTCCGTCCCCGGCGTCAGGGTCTTGCCGTCCACGGTCACCACAAGGAAATCCGCCACATTCTTCTGCGTGCCGTCGTAGGTCGTGTGGGTATGGGAGAAGGTCACATCCCCGGCGCTCACGGTCTTGCGCCCGATGGTATAGTCCACCGTGGCTTCCACGCCGCCGATGGTAAGGACACCGGTGTAGCTGCCCGCGTCCGTGGGGGCCTCAATAGTCTCCGTGCCCTTTCTGTAGCTGACGGCGTTCGCCGGATACTCCGGCAGCCAGTTGGTATTCTCGATCTGCACAGATTGGTCTTTGCCGTCGCCGTAAACGGTGTGCTCCGGCGCCTTGATGGTCACGCTGCCGCCGTTCCATCTGCATTCTTCGCAAGTGGCGCTGATGGTGTCCTTCGTGCCGGACTTCAGCGCATACCGCCAGGTATGCTCGTGCGCGCTGAGGTAGACGCTATCGTTCTCTTTGGTGATCTTGTAGTCCGCTTCTTCCGCGTCCGGGGTGAAGATCGCAGTGTAGTGGGACTCCTCATTCGTCGCGTTGGTGGCGATTTTGACCGGGCTGCCGGGATCGGGCCAGTCCTCTGTGCTGACGCCGATGCGGGCGCCCGCATTCAGACCGTCCGTGCCGATGGCAACGGTTTTGCCGCTGTACAGATAGAGGTTTTCGGGCTTGCCGCTGCTGCCCTTTTCATACACGCCGCTTGCGCTGTTCAGCGTGCCCTTCTGCCAGTTATTCGTGATCTGTACGCTGCCGGAAACGGTCATCGTGCCGCTGCCGACCAATTCCACGCCAGCGCCTCTTAGTGAATTGTTGCCGGTGATGCTGCCGCCGCTCATGGTGAAGCTGCCGTCATCGAACACACACACGCCGCCACCGCCGCTCCAGTTGGGGCTTTCGTTTGTGGTGGTGTTGCCGGTGATGCTGCCGCCGCTCATGGTAAAGCTGCCGTCGTTCGCATCCACGCCGCCGCCGTAGCCGTCGGCGGTATTGCGGGAGATGACCGCGCTGCCGCTCATGTTGAACGTGCCCTTGTCGAGACGCACGCCGCCGCCGTCTTTGCTGGCGCTATTGCCGGTGACCTTGCCGCCGGACATGGTGAACGCGCCGTTCTTGACATACACACCACCGCCGTATTTGGCGGCATTGGCGTCAGCAGCCGTGCTGCCGCCGATGGTGCCGCCCTTCACGGTGAAGGCCGTACCGATGTTTTCCGCATACACGCCCCCGCCGTTTTGGGTGGCGCTGTTGCCGGAAATGGAGCCGCTGTTCATCGTGAATGCGCCGCTGTTATGCACATATACGCCACCGCCATTTTTGTCCGCGCTGTTGCCGGAGATGGTGCCGTTCTCCATGGTGAAAGTACCGGGATAGCTGATATATATGCCGCCGCCGTTGTTACCGGCGCTGTTGCCGGAGATAACGGCATCACTGCTCATGGTGATGCTGCCGCTGCTCACAAACACACCGCCGCCGGTCGCGGCAGCGCTGTTGCCGGAGATGGCAGCGTGGTCACTCATGGAGAATGCGCTGTAACTGCTGAGATACACACCACCACCGTATTGGGCGGTGTTGCCGGAGACGGCTGCGTTGCCGCTCATGTTGAAGGTGCTGCTGTTGCAGACAAATACGCCGCCTCCGCCGCCATCGCTGGTGGCTGTAGCGGTGTTGCCGGAGATCCTGCCGCCGTACATGTTGAATGTACCGGCGCGTGTATTGCCGCTGTACACCCCCACGCCGCTGCCGCTGCCAAGACGGCCGCCGCAGACGGTGCCGCCGTACATGTTGAATGTGCCGCCGGACACTTCAACGCCGCCACCTCTCACATCGGTTGCGCGGAAGATGACGCCTTTGACGGTGATCTCTCCACTGGCGTCCTGTACCCACCGACCGGTGTCATCTTTCTTAAATGTATGCGGAGTTTCGCCGCCTTCACAGTCGGTCAAGGTGAAGGTAATGTTCTCTTTGATGGAGATGACAGGATAATACTCTGCCGTATTCGTACACTTGATGCTATGGCCGTTCAGACAGAGGTTCACGCCATCGGTGAGTTCCCAAGTGCCGCTGGTCTCAACATCTTTGGTCAGGTAGTAGCTGCCCGCCTCCGTGATATCGCTTAGAGAGGAAACGGGTTTCCACTCTATATCATCGGTGTGCTTCTCATTGCCGGTGTGCCCGCACGTCTCGCCGCAGATGGGGTGCCTGTGGGGCTGACCGTTGTAGAGGTTGACGTTGTCGCCCTCCTGCAGGGTGCAGTAGGCGCCGCCCGTATCGCTGAAGATATTGCCGTCGGTATAGCCGTTTTCCGCGCCGTTGGCGACGGTGACGTAGCTGCCGGTGGTGATCGTATCGGCGGTGGTCACGCCGATGCTGGCTTTTTCGCCCAGACCGTCCGCGCCGATCTCGATGGTCTTGCCGCTCACCAGATAGACGTTTTCATCTTTGCCGGCCGTATTGCTGTTGCCGGTGATGGCCGCATCGCCGGAGACGGTGAGCCCGGTGTTCCCATTTACCGCCGTATACACGCCGCCGCCGTTTTTGGCGGTGTTGCCGGTGATCTCGCCGCCCTTCATGACGAATTCGCCCATGCGGGCCAGATACACACCGCCGCCGCCGCAGCGGGTGTCCGCGCTGTTCCCGGTGATGCTGCCGCCGTACATGGTAAACGTGCCGAACAGGTTGTGCACACCGCCGCCGCCATCACCGTTTGTGGCAGCGTTGTTGGTGATGCTGCCGCCGTACATGTTGAATTTGGCGTAGCTGTATTCCGAAGCAAGCGACACACCGCCGCCCGTGTCGGCGCGGTTTCCGGTGATGCTGCCGCCGTACATATTGAACGTGCTGCGGTAGCCGAGGGATACGCCATGACCTGTGTACTTTAAGCCGCTGGCGGTCGTTCCGTGGGTGAGCTTGCCGGACTGCGCGTCCGAGCAGTCGCAGAGGGAGAGGGTCGCGTTGTCTCCGACCTTGATGACGGATTTGCCGGTCTTATTTTTCGTAAGGCTGTGCCCGCTCAGGCAGAGATAGAGCGTGTAGCCGTTTGCGATCTCAAGGGCGGAATCCCGCTCCGCATTGTCCCGCAGATAGACATAGGCGGTGTTGTTGGCATCGTATGTGATGTCGCTCACGCCGTCCCATGCCGTCCAGGTCACATCGGCGCATTCGCCCGTATGGCCGTTGATGTCCTTATGCGCCGCGCCGCAGATGGGATGCTCGTGGGGCAGCTCGCCCTTGACCAGCACCAGCGTATTATCCTTTTGCCGCACGCTGTAACCCGTGCCTGCATCGGCGGAGAGCCGTTTCGCATCATCAGCTGTGATCGTATAGCCCTCCGCCGCTTCAGCAATGGTGGTATAACCGCCGTCCGTTGTGGGCAGCCTGCCCGCGTCCACGGTCACGCCGATGCTGGAGGTGCTGCTCAAGCCGCCCTCACCGATAAAGGTCCCGCCTTCTCCATAAACCTCATCCTTGTCGAGGTAAACATTGTTCACTGTGCCGTCCGCGTCTTTGTTCTCCGTGATGACCGGTGCGCCGGACAAGGTAACGTTGGCGTTGATATCCGCATACACGCCGCCGCCATTGCAGCCGCTGCCTGCCGTGTTGCCGCTGATGGTGCCGCCGGTCATGGTGAAGCTGCCGTTTTTCACATACACACCGCCGCCGTCATGGCCGGCACTGTTTCCGGTGATCGTGCCGCCGGTCATGGTAAAGCTGGTAGTACCGGCTTGCACATACACACCGCCGCCGTAGCCCGCAGTTTTGTTGCCGCTGATGCTGCCGCCGTGCATGGTGAAGCTGGCGTTGGCGCCAAGATGGACGCCCGCGCCAAATTTTATCGAAGCGTTGTCATATTCGTTACCGCTGATGCTGCCGCTGTAGAGCACAAAATTGGCTTTCCCAGCTCCGTTACCATTTTCGACCCACACGCCGCTGCCGGTATACCTGGCCGCACCGTTCATGCCGTGCGTGACAGTGCCTTTATTTTGGCAGTCGCAGAGCGTAAAGGTCACGCCTCCGTTCACGCAAATGGTACTATCATTATTACTATTCTTCACGTCCATGCTGATGCTATACCCGTTCAGGCACAATACCACGCCATCCTTGGGATACCATGTGCTGGTCCGCGTCACAGGACCGGTCAGGTAGTAATATCCCTCCTCCATGTCATCGGACAGTTCAGAAACACCAACCCAGTCAGTCAGGGACGCTCCATGCTTATTGCAGCTCGCGTCGCCGCAGATGGGGTGGTCTGCGTGCTCTCCGCCCCGCTCTGCGGTCAGCGACACCTGCGCCGCCAGCTGCTCGCAGAGCGCCTCGTACCGCGCCATGTCCAGCGCCGCCAGCTGCTCCTCCGTCAGCGCCGCCAGCGTCTCATCGAGGTTGGCCAGCTGCGCCGCGATCTCCTCGGCGTTATCCGCCGTCACCTCGTCCGGCAGGGCGTCGATGAGGGCCTGCGCGGCCCGCACCGCCTCCGCCGCCTGCTTGTCCTGCACGGCGGTGTCCTCACCGGTGGTGTAGACATCCGCTGCGCCTGTCTGCTGTGCCAGTGCCGCCGTGGGCAGCATGGTAAAGCAGAGCGCCAGCGCCATGAGCAGACTCAATACTCGTTTCTTCATGTGTGACCTCCTTCAAATCCTGTCTTCCGTTTCCTCGATCCCGCTGGGGACACGTTGGCGGGCATCCCCAAAAAGCCCGCCTGGTTTTGTCACATCTATACATCATATGTCGTACACCGCGCACCCCCTGCGGCGCAAGACTTTTTTTCACAAATGTGTCATTTTTCAGCAAAATTTCACACGCCCAATGCCGGAAAAAAGGCGATGGCCGGGGGCTCCCGGCCATCGCCTTTCTGGTTAAATTTTCCAGCCCCCGGCCCGTCTCCGCTCTGTAATAAAGCGGCGGCAGATGCCGTCCGGCGCCGGGATCCGGCCGGCACACCGGACGGTCTTGCGCCGGCGGGCGCGCGTGACGACGGTCTTTTCACGGGTCAGGGCCTCGATGGCGTCCATCAGCTTCTTCCCGTTCTCCGGGGCAACGTTGGCGGTGGCCTCGTCAAGAAAGATGGGCGCGTTTTTCAGCATGGCCGGGCCGTGATCTTTCCGGCATACAGAGAAAAAAATTCCGCTGTCCTCTCGCACAGCGGAATTTTGCTGTTGATGCGCTGTTACAGGCTCTCGGCCCATGCCGCCAGCTCTTCCTTGCTGACGCCGCGCTTGAATACCTTGCCGTTCAGCAGCTTCGCGCCCCTGCAGCTGGGGGCCAGATGCTCGTTGGTCTTTCCCATGCCGCTGCCGCCGGAGGTGGCGAAGGGCACCACGGTCTTGCCGCTCAGGTCGATGCTCTCCAGAAACGTGTTGACGATGGTAGGGGCCACATACCACCAGATAGGGAAGCCCACATAGACGGTGTCGTAGTCCGCCGCGTCGGGCAGCTGCGCCGCCAGCGCCGGACGGGAGCCGGGCTCCTTCATCTCCACGGTGCTGCGGGATCTGGCGTTCGTCCAGTCCAGATCCGCCTTGGTGTAGGGCACCTTTGGGGCGATCTCAAACAGGTCTGCGCCCACGGCCTCCGCCAGCTTCCCGGCCACCTGCGCCGTCACGCCGGACGCGGAAAAATACGCTACCAGCTTCTTGCTCATAGGAATACCTCCGTTCTTTGCCTGATGTGTATAGTATATATCCCCCCGCGGGGCGCAAGTCAAGTCCGTTTTTCCTGACCTGCCGCACGGGAACGGATTGTGCCGGGCGCGAAAGTATGGTACAATGGCCGCAAAGCGGCTATTGTACGCAGTACGGAGAAACACGGAGGAGCTTTATCATGCGGCTGATCTCATGGAACGTCAACGGCCTGCGGGCCTGCCTGAACAAGGGCTTTCTGGACTTCTGCGCGCTGGCGGATGCGGACGTCATCTGCCTGCAGGAGACGAAGATGCGTCCGGAGCAGGCATCCTTTGCGCTGGAGGGCTACCAGCGGTTCTGGAACAGCGCCGACAAGGCGGGCTACTCCGGCACCGCCGTGTTCACGCGCCGTCCGCCCCTGTCCGTGACCTATGACTTCGGAGACGATATCCACCGCCACGAGGGACGGGTCATCACCGCCGAGTTCGACAATTTCTATCTGGTCTGCTGCTACACCCCCAACTCCAAGGATCAGCTGGCCCGGCTGGACTACCGCATGGAATGGGAGGACGACATCCGTGCCTATCTGATGGCGCTGGACGCCGAAAAGCCGGTGGTCTACTGCGGCGACCTGAACGTGGCCCATCAGGAGATCGACCTGAAGAATCCCCAGTCCAACCGAATGAATCCCGGCTTCTCCGATGAGGAACGGGGCAAGATGACCCAGCTGCTGCAAAGCGGCTTTGTGGACACGTTCCGCGCCCTGTACCCCGACCGCACCGGCGCCTACTCGTGGTGGAGCTACCGCTTCCACGCCCGGGAGAACAACGCCGGATGGCGCATCGACTACTTCATTGTCTCCCAACGGCTGATGCCCCGCGTCAAAAGCGCGGACATCTGGCCGGAGATCACCGGCAGCGACCATTGCCCCGTGGTGCTGGAGCTTGCTGAGGAATAAAGAGGAGCCGTCCCGCGGGACGGCTCCTCTTTATTGGTTACTTTTCTTCGCGGGGCAGCACCAGATTCAGGAACACCGCCAGCAGCGTGGCGATGACCACCGGCGACTTGCCGAAGATGGTGGTGACGGCCTCCGGGAACTGGGCCAGCGCGTCCGCCGCCTGAGAGATGCCCACGCCCAGCGCCGCCGACAGGCCCACAATGGTGGTGCTGCGGGCGGTGATGCCCTCCCCGGCGATGAGCTTCATGCCGGTCATGGCGATGGTGGAGAATACCGCCACCGTAGCGCCGCCCAGCACGCACTGGGGAATGGTGGTCAGAACGGCGGAGAACTTAGGCACCACGCCTGCCAGCAGCAGGAAGCCGCCGGTCATGGCGAACACCCAGCGATTCACCACCTTGTTGGTGGCCACGATGCCCACGTTCTGGGAGTACGTCGCCGTGGGCAGACCGCCCAGCAGCGCCGTCAGGATGTTGCTGACGCCGTAGGCCACGATGCCGCCCTGCAGCTCCCGGTCGGTGGGTTCCCGGTCCATACCGCCCACGGTGGTGGCGGTCAGGTCGCCGATGGCCTGAATGGAGTTGATGGCGAACAGCAGCCCCAGCGCGATGCAGCCGGAGGGCTCAAACGTCACGCCGAAGGGCAGCACCTCCGGCAGGGAAAACCATGACGCACCGGCGATGCCGGACAGATCCACCATTCCCGCGGCGAAGGCCACGGCGTAGCCCGCCAGAATACCCAGCAGGATGGACGCCAGCCTGCACACGCCCTTGCCGTGATTGGTCAGCAGCAGCACCACCGCCAGCGTAAATGCCGCGATGGCCCAGTTCTGCCACGAGCCGTAGACCAGCGCCTCGGTAAGGCCCCGCTCCTCCACCACGGAGGCGTAGGTGTTGCCGGCGCCGCCGGCCATGTAGTGGATGGCCGTGGGGTACAGGGAAAGGCCGATGGTGAACACCACCGTGCCGGTGATGACCGGCGGGAACAGGCGGCGGATGGGCTTGATAAACACACCCACCAGCGTGGCCACGATGCCGCCCACGATCATGGCCCCCGCCACGGCGGCCAGCCCGCCGCTGCCGGAGGCGATGGCCTGCATGCTGGGCAGGTACGCGAAGCTGACGCCGAAGATCACCGGCAGCCCCGCGCCGAACCGTCCTCCGATGGGGAACAGCTCCAGCAGCGTGGTCACCGCCGACATCACCAGCGATGCCTGGATCAGCAGCACCCTCTGGCTCTGGGGCAGTCCCACGGTGTTGGCAATGATGATGGCCGGTGTGACGCAGCCCACGATCATGGACACCAGATGCTGCAGGGCCATGGACACCGCCATACCCAGCGGCGGTACGCCGCGGAACCGGAACAGTGCCGCCTCGCTGTGGGCTGTCTTGCGCATGGTGTGTCCTCCTTTGGGCCGCAGGGGCGTGTAGTATGTGTAGTATACCACACTTTCTTAACGGTACAAAAACTTTTTCTGCCCGCCTGACAGCTTTTTTGGCGCGCCGGTGAAAATGCCCGTCTCCGGGCAGAGAAAAAAGCCGCTGACGCGGCTTTTTCTCTGCTTTATGGGTATCAGGCCGGTGCTTCCGACGGCTCCGCCGCCCTCTGCACCACGCGGATCTCCTCAATGCGGTGGTTCTCCACCCGCATGACCTCCACCTGCAGATCGCCGCAGGTGAAGCTGTCCCCCACCTCCGGCACGCGGCCGAACTGCTCCATGACCCAGCCGCTGACGGATACCATCTCCGAGCCGGTCTTGACGTGGAAGTACGCGGCGAAATCCTCCAGATCCATGGCCGCGTCCACGGTGTAGGTGTCCGGGCCCAGCTTCCGCAGGAATACCTCCTCCTCATCGTGCTCGTCCCAGATCTCGCCCACCAGCTCCTCCAGGATATCCTCCATGGTGACGATGCCGCAGGTGCCGCCGTACTCGTCCACTACCACGGCCACATGGGTCTTGGCCTGCTGCAGCTTCTTCAGCAGCAGGCGAATGGGCTCGTTCTCCAGTGCGAACACCGGCGGGGCGATGATGTCCCGCAGCGGCTTATCCGTCACGCCGCAGCCCACATAGAAGTCCTTCTGGTGGACGGTGCCCAGAATGTGGTCGATGGAGTCCTCGTAGATCAGCAGCCGGGAGTACTTGGTCTGGGTGAACAGCGCCGCTATCTCCTCCTTACCGGCGGTGACGGGCAGCGCCGCCAGATCCACCCGGTGGATGAGGATGTCCTGCGCCTCCTGCTCGGAAAAGCCGATGGCGTTTTTCAGCAGCTCGCCCTCGTCCCGGTCGATGCTGCCGTCCTGCTGCACCTCATCCACCAGCATCAGCAGCTCCTCCTGGGACATTTTGCTCTCGCCGCCGAGGCGGAACACCCTGCTCAGCAGCTTCTTCCACAGGGAGAACAGCCGGTTCAGCGGCAGCAGCACCCAGATGAACACCCGCAGGATGGGGGCGGACAGCATGGCGCACCGCTCCGCGCAGTCCTTGGCGATGCTCTTGGGGGATATCTCGCCGAAGATCAGCACCACCACCGTCACCACCACCGTGGAGATGGTGGCGCCCGCGTCGCCGTAGTGCCGCACAAACAGCACCGTGCCGATGGACGCGGTGGCGATATTGACGATGTTGTTGCCGATGAGGATGGTGGACAGCAGACGGTCATACTGCTCCAGCAGCTTCAGCGCCAGCGCCGCGCCGCCGCTTCCCTTCTCCGCCAGCGTCCGAAGGCGCGTGGTGTTGGCGGAGGAAAAGGCCGTCTCCGTGGCCGAAAAATAGGCGGACAGCAGCAGGCAGACCGCCATCATAATGATACAAGTCGTGGTTGACAAAATATGTAGCTCCTTTTCTGTCGTCTGTTTTTTTCCGGTGAGCGGGCGCCTACAAGCGCAAAAAAGCACGTCTGCCCCACAACGCGCAGCGCAGATATGCTCCCAAAAACAGATGGCAGTTCAGATGGTTACCCGGATAGTCACCGCCGTCAGTATCCATATAGGTACGACCCCTCCTTTTTGTAAATTGATGGTAGTATACCAGAAAACTGCCATCCAGTCGAGTTAAGAATCCGCAAAGAACAGGAGCGGACATCCTCCCGGATGCCCGCTCCCCTGCCGTTTTCTTAAAGCACGCCCAGCCCGCACAGCAGGAAGCCCGCGACGGTGATGACCGCCGCTCCCGCCGCGTAGGGTACGGTGGTGCGGATGATGGTGATGCTGGACACGCCGGTACCTGCCGTAGTCATGAACACCGCGTCGGCGTAAAAGCAGGTGCTGTACCCCAGCGCGATGCCGCTCATAACGGCGGCGATGATCACCGGCGCGGCCACGCCCGTGGACAGCGCCAGCGGCACAAACACCGGTATGGCAATGGTCATCACCACCCAGCAGCCGCCTACGGCGAACACCGTGGCCCCCACCAGCAGGAACGCCAGCGGCGGTACCAGCGCCGCCGGCACGGCGCTGCCGATGCTGTTGATGAGGATGTCGAACAGCCCCAGCTGCCGGTTGGCCTCGCTGAGCATGAAGCCGAAGCATACCACGATGGCAAGGGATGTCATGCCCTTGGCGCCGTTGAAGAAGTGCTCGAAAAACTGCTTCACGGTCATGATCCTCTGGGGCACATACAGCAGGAACTGGGCGATGATGGCCAGCACCATGCCGTGGACGAGGTCGTTGCCGAACAGGATGGTGCCGCCTACCAGCACCGCCAGCGGCACCACGGCGTTCCACGCCGGGGAGACGCGGCTCTCGTCCACATCGGCGATGTCCACCAGCTTCTCCGCCTTTTCCTTCTTTTCAAAGGCCGGGCCGCCGCTGCGCACCCGCTGATAGGCCTGCTTCAGCGGCCCGAGCTTCGGGAATGCGCCCACCGCCAGCAGCAGGCACAGCAGCATCATGCACAGCGGATAGAGCATGTACGGAATGGCCCGCAGGTAGTCGCCAAAGCCCAGATCGTACTCCGATATCAGTCCCACGCTGAAGGCCGTCCAGCTGGAAAACGGGATGGTCATGCACAGGCAGCAGGCCATGATGTTGGCCTGCAGGGCCAGATGCTCCCGGGGGATGCGGTTCCGGTCGGTGATCTCCCGCATGGAGAATGTCACCGTCAGGGCATTGAGATACTCGTCCAGAAACATGACCGCGGACATGCACCACGCCAGCACCAGCGTCCGTTTGGGACCCCCGGCCACCTTCAGCAGCAGGTCGCGGAAGCCCATCAGGGCGCCGGACTCCTGAAACAGGGTGATCATGCCGCCGAAGCCGATGATGACGCACAGCGCGAACTGGTACGACGAGCTGGACAGCACGGCGTACAGGCCGTCGATGGTGCCGGTGAGGAAGTGCTGCCGGTGCAGCAGCGCCATGGCCAGCAGCGTGGCCAGCACCATGGACTCCGCCATGCGGCGGGTCTTGAGCGCATAGACGATGAGAAATATCAGCGGCGCAAAGGCCATAAGGATCTCCAACATGGTGCGCTCTCCTTACCTGCTCAGATATCCGTAGTATACCACACCCGGCCGCCGCCGACAAGCCCCGTCCGGCAGGCGCACAGCCTTGACAGCCCGCCGCGCCCTGCGCTATGATAGAGGATACAAAGGACGGTGACATATCATGGTGGACGGCAACATCATACTGTCCGTGGCCAAGGCCATGGAGCTTCTGCAGGTGCTGAGTCAGGCTGGGAGACCCCTGTCGCTGGCGGAGCTGACGGAGCGCTGCGGCTACCCCAAAAGCACGGTGTTCGGCCTGCTGACCACCATGCGCGCCTACGACATCATCACCCAGACGCCGGGCGGCAAATACGCGCTGGGCCTGCGGCTTTTCGAGTACGGGCGGCAGGTGGAGCGCACATGGGATATTTCGCTGGTGGCCCGCCCCTACATGGAGCACCTGTCCCAGTCCACCGGCGCATCGGTGATGCTGTCCATCTGCGAGGGCGGCAGCGTCATCACGCTGGATCAGGTGGAGGCGCGGGACAGACTGCGCATCGTGTCGGACGCCGGGGCGCGGCTGCCCATCTACTGTACGTCCCAGGGCAAGGTCTTTCTGGTCCACATGCCCCGGGCCGAGGCGGAAAAGCTGCTGCGCCGGCAGGGCATGGCCCAGTTCACGCCCCATACCATCACGGACGTGGGCGCGCTGCTGCGGGAGACGGACGCCTGCCGCGAGAGCGGCTATGCCATCGAAAACGGAGAGTACAAGATCGGCCTGCGCTCCATCTCCGCGCCGGTGTACACGGCGGAGCGCACCGTCCGGTATACCGTGGGCGTCATCGGTATGTTCCGCAGCACCCACTCAGACGAGTTCCGGGACGCCGTGGAGCAGGTCTGCACCACAGCCGCCATGATCTCGGCGGCGCTGGGCTACCGGGCATAGCGGGCGCTTCCTTCGACATGCTTTTACAATAAGTCAATCATTTTGGCAAAAAGAGATTGACTTTTCCCGCATTTTGTAGTGTTATATAGAAGTAGTATTACATTAAATATGAGTTTTTGCGCCGCCGTGCGCGCCTCATACCGTGAACCGGCAGGTAAAGGGGGATCGCTGCGATCCGTGAGAGGGACCTGCTCTTCACGGCGGTGCCGCCTGTTCACAGGCGGCGTGTCCACTGAATGAGAAAATTAAGGGGGATCTTAGAAGTGGGAAAATTTAAATACGACCTGACGGTGTTTGCTGTCGACGCCTTTGGCGCTGCCTGCACCACCGCCCTGTTTGGCCTGTGCTGGTTCAGCTTCTATGAGAGTGCGCTTTTTGCGCCGTTTCATCTGGAGGGATGGTGCGTGAGCGCACTGTTCTGCCTGGTGTACTGTCTGCTCTGCCGCGCCTACGACTCGTTTGAGGTGGTGCTGCAGAGCGTTCTGGAAGCGGTTTTCAGCCAGGCTCTTTCTATTCTGTTCGCGGATGTCATCTTCTACTTCGTCACCTGCCTGCTGGCCCGCCGCTTCGTGAATGTGCTCCCCATGCTGGGGACGCTTGCGCTCCAGCTTCTGGTGTCGGCGCTGTGGTGCGTCCTGAAGCGCCGCTGGCACTTCGCCGCTCACCCCGCCGCCCCATCCGTGGTGGTATACAGCGACCACGCCGCGGTGGACGAGCTCATTGCCCGCTCCGGCCTTGAACAGAGCTTCGCTGTCAAGCGCGTCGTGGACGCCGCGTCCTGTCTGGCAGACCTGTCCGTGCTGGACGGCGCCGGTGTGGTGTTCCTCAGCGATGTCAGCAGCAGTCAGCGCAACGAGATCCTGAAATACTGCGTGGAGCGGGACATCGACGTGTATGTGACGCCGCGCATCGGCGATACCCTGATGCAGGGCGCACGGCAGGTGCACCTGTTCCACCTCCCGATTCTCAAGGTAGGGCGGTATCATCCGTCGCCGCTGTATCTGTTGGTCAAGCGGGTCTTTGATATTCTGGCATCGGCGCTGGCGCTGCTGGCGCTGTCCCCCCTGTTTCTGGTGACATCGGCAGCCATCAAATTCTATGACGGCGGCCCGGTCTTTTACACCCAGGATCGTCTGACCCGGAACGGCAAGGTGTTCCGGATACATAAATTCCGCAGCATGCGGGTGGACGCGGAGAAGGACGGCGTGGCCCGCCTGTCCACCGGCGAGCACGATGACCGTAGCACGCCGGTGGGACGCTTCATCCGCAGGACGCGCATCGATGAGCTGCCCCAGCTGGTGGACATCCTGCGGGGCGACCTGTCCGTGGTGGGGCCCCGGCCGGAGCGCCCGGAGATCGCGGCGCAGTACGAGGAGACGATGCCGGAGTTCCGTCTGCGCCTGCAGGCCAAGGCCGGTCTTACGGGCTACGCGCAGGTCTACGGCAAGTACAATACCCGGCCCTACGACAAGCTGAAGATGGATCTGATGTACATCTCCCATCCCAGCCTGATAACGGATCTGCGCATCTGCTTTGCCACGGTAAAGATCCTGTTTACGCCGGAAAGCACCGAGGGAATTTCCGAGGGTCAAACCACTGCTATGAGCGTGGAGGCGGACGGAGACGCCGCCCTTGAGAGCAGCGAAACACTCCGCGTGTGAGATCTGCCGCGCACAGGGCCGTGCGGTGCATACAGATTTATGAATGGACAAGACTTGACTCAGGCTCCCGGAGATGAGTCAGGGCTGTTTTGAATGCAGGGGGAACGAGGAGTACAGAACGATGCCACAGGAAGATTTTGGGTTAATCAGTGTCATTATGGCCGCCTATAATGCAGAAAAAACGATCGAACAGGCCGTAAACTCCGTATTAAATCAGACCTATCCAAATTTTGAACTCCTTGTGGTCAATGATCACTCGACGGATAGGACGATGGAATTGGTCGAAAGCATTGCCGCAAAGGATCGGCGGGTACATCTCATATCCAACAGTAAAAACTGTGGTGTATCCCATACCCGCAGGCATGGTCTGGACAGGGCGGAAGGTTTATGGATTGCGATTCTTGACAGCGATGATCTCTGGGCACCGGAAAAGCTGGAAAAGCAGATCAATCTTCAGCGTAAAACGAATGCCGATCTGCTTTTCACCGGCTCTGCTTTTATAGATGCAGACGGACAGCCGATCGATTGGTATCTGCACGCCCCGGCCGAGGTCACTTATCGACAACTTTTGAAGCAGAACATATTGTCCAACTCCTCTGCGCTGGTGCGTAAAGAACTGTATGCAAAGCATTATGCGATCGGCGACGGGATGCACGAGGACTTTGCGCTTTGGCTTGAAATTCTGAAAACCGGGAACAGGGCTTACGGCGTGGACGAGCCGCTTCTCATCTATCGAATCGCCAAATCATCAAAGTCCGGCAATAAAATTAAAGCTGCCAAAATGAATTGGCGTACTTATCGTTACGTTGGATTGAACCCGGTATCGGCTTTCTATTATGAATGTTGGTACGTGATCAATGGTCTTCTAAAATATAAACACTTAAAGTAACTTACAGGAGCATCGAAATGAAGGTTTGTTTTATCAACCCCCCATTCAAGGCAGAATATGGCAAGTTTTCCCGCGAATCCAGAAGCCCGTCTATTGGTCACAGCGGCGTCCTGTACTACCCTCTCTGGCTGATTTACGCAGCCTGCGTTGCCGAAAAAAATGGCTTTGATGTCACTTTTATCGATGCTCCCGCCAAGCGGTTGAACAAAGCCGAGACACTTGAGCGCGTGAAAGCCGATGCATCGGATGCAAGGCTGTTTGTGTTTGACACCAGTACGCCGTCCATTTACAGCGACATCGATTTTGCCGGCACAGTTAAAGAAATGTATCCGTCTGCATTCACCCTTCTTGTCGGCACACATCCGTCTGCAACTCCTGACGAAACAATGGGGGTCAGCGAACTGATCGACGGGCTGGCGCGGCATGAATATGACTACATTGTACGCGATACCGCGATTGCTCTCCGCGGCGGCACTGACCTCGCCGCGGTTCGAGGCTTGACCTATCGCAAGGATGGCCGTGTAGTTCATAATCCTGATGCGGAGCATATCAACGATTTAGATGAGATACCCTACGCCGCAGAATTCATCAAGCGCAGACTTTGCGTGACTGATTATGTGTTTCCTGCCGCCGCTTTTCCCTCCATACAAATTTTTACCGGCCGCGGCTGCCCCGCACAATGCAACTTCTGTGTCTACCCCCAGACGCTCCACGGCCACCGTTACCGGCTGCGCAGCCCAGAGAATGTGATCGGCGAGATCGAGTACATCGTAAAGAATTTTCCCAGCGTGAAAGAGATCGTGTTTGAGGATGACACATTTACGATCAACAAACAGCGCGTTTCCGAAATCTGCAGCATGATGATCCAGAAGGGCCTCAACAAAAAGATCCGCTGGCTGTGCAATGCCCGTGTGAATCTGGACTATGAAACTATGTGCCTGATGAAAAAGGCCGGCTGCCATCTGATCATCCCCGGTATCGAAAGCGTAAACCAGCAGATTTTGAAAAATATACATAAGGGTACAACAGTTGAGCAGATCGAAGCCTATGTCGCCAACGCCCGCAAGGCGGGCCTTATGGTCCACGCCTGCTACATGGTAGGAAATCAGGGCGAGACCCACGAAACGATGAAAGAGACACTATCCGCTGCTATGCGCTTCAAGACAGATACAGCTCAGTTCTTCCCTCTGATCCCCTATCCCGGAACAGGCGCCTACGACTGGGCAAAAAACAATGGCTATATCAACGGCAAATACGATGAATATATCCATGAAGACGGTACGCTGAACTGTATTATCAACACTCCGGAACTCTCTGCTCAGGAGCTGGTTGACTTCTGCGCTTATGCGCGAAAGAAGTATTATATGCGCCCGTGGTACATTGCGCACCGTCTTGCACGAGGTTTGCGTGACCCGGAAGATTTGAAGAGAAGCCTGAAGGCTTTCTGGCGGCTGAAGGACAGCCTGCTGAAGTAAGACAGAGGTGACATATGGTAATCCATGTGATTGGAACCGTAAATGGGCAGGTCAATGAAGGCATGCGTAACATCGCTACTCATTTGGCGAAAGAATTTGAAAAAGAGAATACCGTACTTTATTCAGGTCTGAAGCAGATTCCGCAGATTGTACTGAATTCCAGACGGGCAGATGTTACGATGATTTTTGCTCGTGCCAACAGGCTGGTGTATACATTGGCTTCGATTGTTACGAAGCTGTGCAGAAACACTTGGATCGTTTTAGTACAAAAGCCGGATTCGGATTTCATGGCAAGAAACAACAAGCATCCATTGAAGTGCAGTTACCTCTCTATCACAGAAGGTGATATGAAGGATGTAAAAGTCGTATCGGGCTGTAGAAAAAAACTGTTTTCTGTGGGCATCAAAGCGGATAAGTTCGTACCTGTCTCCGCAGAGCAGCAAAAGCGTCTCAAGCAGAAATACGGGTTTGACCCATCCAAGCCTCTCGTCATTCATGTGGGCCATTGTTCGACATGGCGCGGTTTAGAGGACTTTGCCAAGATCCATGCGGCGCAGCGGATGGTAGCTGCAAGCGGCATGTTTGAGGACAAAAATGTGGTGCGAACTCTTACGGAAGCAGGTGTAAAGCTCCACAGCGGCTATCTGGAAAATGTCGAAGAAATATATCAGATGGCGGATGCATATCTGTTTCCCACGAGGTCGACCGAATTTGTGATTAGTATTCCGCTTTCCGTCATGGAAGCGCTGTCCTGCGGTGTGCCTGTGATCGGGTATAAAAGCTTTGAAAATTTACATGCAATCGCTAGTTTTCCCGGTGCGATCACGTTGATCGACAGTGCAGAACAGCTTGACGGGATTCTATCTGAAGTGATTAAGAAGAAAAGCAGTCATTCTTTGCTCGAAAAGGCAGACTCTTGGGACGATGTGGCCCGGAACGTGCTGCAGATGGTACAGGAGGAAAATACATGAAGCCAGCGATGATCAGCTTTATGGGGCTGGATGGTTCGGGAAAATCAACAAGCATCGACTATGCCTATGAGCAGCTGAAAGAACGCGGTTATAAAGTTGAGATCGTCCGCGCAGCTTACGTCATCGTTTTTCTGCGCGGGATCGTTCGTCTGGGTAAAAAACTCCTGATGAAAAAAGACAGCGACCCCTTTTCAGGTGACTATAAAGCATATTTGGAGAGCCTGCGAAAAAATGCGAACAAGGGTGGTGCCTATAAGATTTTCTCTTTCTTAACGACCATTGAGTTCAAATTGCAGATCTTCTTCAAAATTCGTCTGAAACGATTCTTTGGCGCAACTTTGCTGGTAGACCGCTACATTTATGATAATGTCGTGACTTATGCCGCCAATCTGGATCTGGGCGAAGACTATATGCGCAAAACGATGGATGGCAAGTGGAAACACGCGCCTCGGCCGGACAAGATCATCTACATCAAGACCCCCGTAGAAGTCTGTTGTTCCCGAAAAGATGACATTCCCGATTCGCTGTATCTGGAAATTCGAGAGCCTCGCTATGAGGCAATTGCTAAAATGTACAATGCCGCTGTAATAGCAGGTGATCAAGAGAAGCAAACGATGCTGGACGAAGTGATGGCTGTCATTGATGAAGTGGTGCCTCCTCTCAAAAAGTGATCGGACAGGAGTAAAAATGGTACGGAAATTGATAATCCTCGGCATTGATGGTATGGATCGGGATGTGATTGTCCGGTACAAAGATAAACTTCCTAATCTGTATGGATTGATGCAAAAAAATAATTATCCTCATCTGCGCTCCGTTTTCCCGGCAGATACGACTCCGGCGTGGTCTACGATCTACACCGGTCTTGATCCGTCAGAGCATGGCATCATCAACTTTGTTAATGTGGGTGCAAAGGAGAATACATACAAGCCATTGGTGTTTGATGACAGTGCCTTTAAAGGTAAAGCTTTCTGGGATGTACTCAACAAACAGGGACTTTCGTGTGCAGTAATTCTGCCGATGAACATCAAGGAAGGCTGGGAAATCAACGGCCTGATGATTACTCGTCCTTACGAGGGAAAGATTCGTGTCTATCCGCAGGGCAAGGAGAGTATCTATAATCCGCGCTTTGATATCCTGGGCACTGATGGAAAGTTTACCTCGGAAAAAGACCTTCCCGCTCTGCGGGATGAGTTCTTTGCAAAGGTCAGCGAAGAGATCCGCCTGACCCGACTGGCAATAAAGAACGAGAACGTAGACGTCTTATTCTCGTACTTTTCTACAACAGATGGCATCCAGCATGATTTTTGGCGTCACTGTGATCCGAGCCATCCGGAGTATCCGGGGCCCAACGAACACGAAAACGTGATCCTGGATATGTACGTCGCCATGGATAACTATGTTGGTGAAGTAATGCGGAAGCAGCCGGATACACCGCTGCTGATCATCAGCGATCATGGTCACGGAGCGCGCCCGGTCTACACCGTGCGGATCAACGAACTGCTTCGCCGCGGCGGTTATCTGACTCCCAGAAGCGGCGGGGACGGTTCCAGTCCTTCCGTAAAGAAAAGGCTCAAGAAAGTGGTCAAACGGGCAGCATTGGGTGTCGTAAAGGGGATCGGCCTGCCAAAGTGGGCGATGAAGCTGGCGAAAAAATTTCCCATATGGAAAAGTCTGTTTGCATCCAGCGCGGATTTTGACTGGGATAAGACGCAGGCCTATCTGAGCGATCTTTCGGCTTTGAAGAACTATAGCTACGGCGGAATCCGCATCAATGACAATGTTGCGGATAAAGACAAGTTAGCTGATGAGATCATTGGGTATTTGAAACCGATTAAGATTGATGAGGAGGATAAAGAGCTCTTTGAGTGGATCGTCCGTACCAACACATTCTACCACGGACAGTATTTGAACAAGTACCCGGAAATCATCTACCAGATGGATGAGCGCTGGGGCGGCGAGTGGGAACTCGGCAAAAATGTTTTTGAGAAGGGCGGCTTTATGTACATGATGTCGCCTGGCGGACATCGTTGGAGAACGGCTGTCATTTTTGCAAACAACCTTGAGTTGAAGAAGCGCGACTATGAGATGACGGATATTTATGGTATCATTATGGATGCAGTAAAGTGAGCCCTTATCCAGTTTATACGGCAAGAGGAAGAGATAAATGCAAAAGAAAAAGGTTCTGGTGTGGGAAACGCTGGCGACAGTATCTGGCGGTCAGAAAATGACGCTGACCGTTATGGATATGCTGTCCGATAAATTTGAGTTTTATTGTCTTATTCCTGCAGAAGGAATGCTGTCGGAAGAACTCAAAAAGCGGAATATCCCGTATACCCTAATGGGCAACCAGACGTTGCCTACCGGTGTAAAAGGAAAACAAGTGATTTTCCGCTACGGTTGGATGTCAGCAAAAAACGTGCGGAAATCTCTCAGTGTGATTCGCAAATATAATCCGGATATTCTGTACGCGCCGGGGCCTGCAGCACTCCCCTGGAGCGCGATTTGCGGCACGCTGTCCCGTAAGCCTGTTATCTGGCATTTACATCATATTTTCTTGGACGGTGCAACAAAGAAGCTGCTGAACCTTTGCGGAAACTGGAAGTCTGTCCGGAAAATCATTGCCGTTTCCGGTTGTGTCGGTGACCAAATCGTAAATGAACACGCACACGAAAAAGTTCGTGTGCTCTATAACCCTGTCGATGTTGAAAAATATGCGAATGGCGATGCGAAGAAAATAATTGCAGAGCTGGAAGCAAAACTGGGTAGAAAGCTTTGGAGGGCAAAGATAGTAACCCAAATTGGAGCAATAACGAGGAATAAGCGTCAAGATGTTCTCATCTCCGTTATCTCTAATTTGAAGAATCTCGGAGAGGATATTGTAGGACTTATTGTTGGAGATACGGTTACAGCGGCAGATCGTATCTTTAGAAGAGAACTTGAACAGCGAATAGAAGATTGCGGCATACAAAGTCAAGTTTTATGGATGGGGTTTAGATCGGATATTGGAAATATTTTAGCCGCAACTGATTGTGTTCTTGTTCCATCAGAAGAAGGTCTGTCACTTGTTGCCATGGAAGCAATGTCGGCTAAGAGGCATGTTGTAACTATGAATTCTAGTGGGGCTTATGAACTACTAAATCACGCTGGATGTGGAACCTTCTATGAAGGAAACAATGAATCGAGTGTTATAGAGGCTGTGAAGAGGGTACTCGAAATACCAAATGCAGAAGAGTTAGAACGTGGATATGCATTCTGCATGAAGCAAACAAGTGCAAACTTCAAAAATAAAATTACATATTTGTTTTTGAATGTACAAAGCAGTAAAGGTGGTTTACGAGTATGAAAATGAAGCAGTATATTGGTTGTGCGTTATATATGATTGCAAAGCATCTTCCGGTTTCCTATGGAAAGTTTGGAGGATTGTGGAAGAGTTGTCGGGGGGGGGGCAACAAAATTGATGCTTCCCAAATGCGGGGATAATGTTAATATCGAAAAAAATGCAACATTCTCTATTAGAACAGAAATTGGAAACAACTCCGGAATTGGTGTGAATGCACACTTTTATGGGAAAGTCATTATCGGGGATAATGTTATGATTGCTCCCGATTGCGTTATATATGTTCGCAACCATGAAAGCTCCCGCTTAGATATCCCAATGTGCAAGCAAGGATCAACAGAGGAACGTCCAGTAGTTATTGGAAACGATGTATGGATTGGTGGGCGTGTAATTATTCTTCCAGGTGTTAAAATCGGAGATGGCGCAATTGTTGGTGCAGGCTCTGTTGTTACGAGAGATGTATCAGAGTATGATATTGTAGCTGGAAACCCGGCGAGAGTTATAAAGAACCGCAAAAATTGATGAAGCATATAGTTATAATAACAAATCCAATGATAGCCGCCAATCGCTCTGCTGAAGTTACTCTGAGCAAGTTCCTTCGCGTGGTTAGGCCATCTGTCGGATCGATCCAGGTCATTGGTGGAAATCTTAGCGTCGAGGATGATCTGAACGATATTGAATTAACCTCTTTTCCAATCATCCGACAGCCTGGCAGGATCAAACGGATCGCTTCTGTTGCCGCTATCCAATTTAAGATGATGGCCTCTGTTATCCGAAACGGGAAAATAGATCAACCGATTTACTTTTGGATTGCAGATAAGATGATTCTCCCCTACCTCGCGGCAAAAGCGAAAAAAATGGAGGTCAATTACTTCATCTACGGAAATGTGGAAAAAGAAGGTCGGAAAAGCACCTTCACTGCCCTATCGGGTCGGCTGATCCGATATATGGCTTCACACGCCGACTATGTGTGCATGGAAAGCGCATCCGTAAAAAAAGAATGGCACAGCTTTGAGGGAAAACGCTATAAGCTCATGCATCTTTACACAGATGTAGTCACAAGCCCGGCCTTCGTAAACAGAGCGAACGTTTTAGGCATGGTATGCCGGCTGACACCTGGCAAGCACGTCTTGGAGAGCATTACAGCGCTGCATAGGCTCCACGAAAAACACCCCGATTGGAGACTGGAGATCATCGGTTCCGGAAAGCAGCAGCAGGAATGTGAAGATCTGATAAAACAGCTGGATGCTGAAAGCTATATCAATCTGGTGGGATGGGTCGAGCATTCCGAACTGCAAAGCCACACAAAAAGTTGGAAGTATCTTTTGTTCCCCTCCGATACAGAGGGCCTTCCCAATGGCCTGATCGAGATGATGGGGTACGGCATTCCGGCAATCGCTTCGGCTGTTGGCGGGATCGCCGATGTTGTGCAAGACGGCAAAAACGGTATCCTCCTTTCGGAGTGTTCGATTGATGCGATCTCCGCTGGAATCGAAAGAGGGATTCTTATGCCGAGAGCAGCCTATCAGGAAATGGCAGAAAACGCCTATCAGACGATACTGGACGAATTTACACTGAGTGCGGCGCAGAAAACCGCCAGTAAGTATCTATAAGGATGGAACGACATAAATGATTTGGGTATGGATCGCAGCAGCAGTGATCATTTCATGGCTGTTCTGTAAAAAGGGAATAAACTGGTATCATTATATATGGCTTCTTCTGCCGATTGAAATGTATGGCGTTACAATCGCAGGTGCAACCATAAAGCCGTATATGCTGTTTGGTATATGCATTATTGTAGGTGCTTTCGTTAGGAATAAGACAATTCGAGTACGTGGCGCAATCGCAGCGGTTGCATTCGCACTCATTTTCAGTGATTTTCTGACAGGCTTTGTCATGGCATCTGTCATGCAACATATAATGTTCATTCTGGTTTTGATGATTGGATATTGCTACCAGAGCTATCAACGCGATGGCGTCGAATTCGATGAGATGGGACAAGCTGCATTATCGGCCACGATCGGCTATGGCATTGTTTTTACTGCCGCGTGGTTATTTTCCTACTCCGACATTGCCATTGATGGTATTTATGCCTTAGATCGTCTCGAAGCAGGTATGGTTTTAAAGCAGGCTTCCTTCGGCGGCATTGTTTCAGCACGACTAAGAGGATTTTGCATTGACCCAAACAGCGTGATTACGACACTCATTCCCGGAGCGGCTTATGCTTTTGCTAATATTGTGTATCGCAGGCAGGATGTTGCCAAAAGTTTATTTGCGGTTATCATTTACTTGATGGTCGTATTTTTTTCTGGCTCCCGAATGGCATGGATATGCAGCTTTATCATGCTAATCATTTTCTTTGCTATTGGGTATAAGAGAGCGAAAAATAAACGCCGCATGGCTTTGATTGGAACGGCAGTTATCGTCGCTCTTCTTGTAATCTCCATTCTCAATGCCGCCACCATCGTTCTGGAAGTAGTTAAGATATGGATGGATATGTTTGGCGACAGAGCATCGCTAAATTCAGAGTACGGAAGATTTACTATCTGGAAAGCAAACCTTGAATATTTGATTCAAAATGGAAAAGAGTGGTTCGGCGTTGGGCAAAATCAAATATACTTGTTGACGGGCAGAAATCTTGCCTGCCATAACACTTGGCTCGAATGGATATGCGGAACCGGTGTATTCTTGGGAACCGCCATTGATCTTTGGTTCATACTGGCACCAATTCGATTTAAAAAAAGGTCTACCCGCGTTGGTTTCAAAAACATGCAGGATGCACTTCCAACAATAATGGCTTATATCACAATAGTTATATGCATCTCAACAGTTGACAACATCACAAATTCTGTTTTGCTGTTTTTGATGCTCATTCTCAGATATGGTACACTAAATGAAGACTCATTGGTGGGCAGAGTAACATGAAGATTTTTGAGGGTAATTCAGGGAATTCGGTTTTACTAACCATTGTAAAAGCGTTTACCACAATTAGCGGTATTCTGAGCACGATGATCATGTCTCACGCATTAAGCCTCGAATTGTACGGAACGTTTTCCCAGACAAATCTCATTGTAACAACTGCAACAAATCTAACTGCACTTGGGCTGGTCGATGCAGTAAACTACTTCTACAATAGAAGTAATGATGAAAAATTTCAAAGAGCATATATCAACACAATAATAGGTCTTCAAATGATTATCGGCATCATTGCCGGAATCCTCATCATTGCTTTATCGAACGGCTTAATAGGTTACTTCAACAATCCGATGCTCTCAAGTTTCTTTTGGCTGATTGCCTTTAGGCCGCTTTTTGCCAATTTGAATGTTTCCCTTCAATACCTGCAAGTTTCCATTGGCAGGGTTAAATCTGTCATGATGCGAAATGCCGGATTCGCATCGCTTAGATTGATTGTGTATATCATCGCAGCATGGGTATTAAAAGACATAACAATTATATTAATTGCGTTTTTAACGTTTGAAGTGATTATTACAATGTTCTTTGGCTGGACTTTTGCAAAAGAGAAGTTCACGATAAGGCCTTATAGAATTAATTGGAATAAAACAAAGGAAATCCTATGGTACAGTATTCCGATGGGCATCTATGTTTTAACCAATTCCCTATGCCGTGATATAGATAAAATGTTGATTGGTGGATGGTACAACACGGATCAATATGCCATTTATGCGAACTGCGCTACATTACTGCCATTTGATATTGTATCGACTTCATTTTTAACGGTTTTAGTTCCGATTCTAACGCGATATTTTGGAGAAAGAGATTACGTGCATGGTAGAATTCTTTTCAAAAACTATTTGAAAATAGGGTACTATACAGCATTTACATTTACGGCTGCCTGCATGATTCTATCAAAGGAAATGGTCTTATTTCTTTATGGCGAAAAATATTTATCAGGACAGCCTATCTTTATTCTTTACACAATAGTGGATATGGTCAAGTTTGCAAATATGTCAATTGTCTTGAGCGCAAGCGGGCATACGAAAACTCTCATGACTTGTTCGCTTGTAGCGCTAATAGCCAATGCTGGCTGCAATGTCCTGTTCTATCACATTTTCGGTTTTATAGGCCCTGCAATCGCGACCGTTTTTGTGACGGTGATACTAACAGCCATCCTGGCGAAAATGAGTGCGCAATCGCTCAAAACATCCATATGGAACCTAATTGACTGGAAAGATTTCTTGGCCTTTGTGATTGAATTGGCAGTTCTTGGTACAATTTGCTTTGCTGCAAAGTATGCATTAGAGTTGTTTGCCATTGACTCCATTATTACCCTTTGTGTATTAGGCAGTGCGTATATCCTTTGTATTTTTTTGCTAAATAAAAATAAGATCTTTACAGCGATGCAGGAAATCAATGCGCTGCATTAATGATTTGAGGTGAAGTTCTTCACGCTGACCGATTGGCTCCCACCGTACTGTGCATCGTTGTCGGATAATCTTGACAAAGCATCACGCCCCGCACCATGCAGTCCCGCGTGGCAGAGGGCGTGACCCGCGGCCGCAGTCTCATCCTCAACCTCCCCGGCTCGTACGGCGCGGGAGAGCCTGTCCGCCGTCATCGGCGCGCTGGAGCACACCATACGCATGGTCGCCGCCGAGGGCCACGGATAATACGGCAAAAGCCGGACGCCTGCGCGTCCGGCTTCCTTGATTGCCCTCTTTCCGGCGGGGCTGCATGTTACGCCTTGGATTTTTCAAACGGTCCCTTCACCGGCTCCATGACGATGTGCTTCCGGCACACCTCGTAGCACCGGCGGCTCTGGACGGCGGGATTGTCGTAGTCCAGATAGTTGAACTGGATCTGCACCACCTCAATGTCCGGATAGTCGGTGAGGATCTGCTCCAGTACCTCGTATATTCCACATCAGATCTCCTTTCTCTGTTGCCCGCCTGCAGGCGGCTTTTGTTGAAACTATACCGCATCCCGCCGGGAGCTGTAATGCTTTTCCCGCGGAAATGTTGTATTTCCCACACCAATGTGGTATCATTCCCGCAGAAACATCTCTCCGCCGGGAAAGGAGCACCGCACCATGGGACACACCGACCACCCCTTCCCTGCCCCCGCCGGCTATGACCGACTGGTGCAGACCATCCGCCGGCGTCTGCAGGGCGCGCCGCTGCTCATCGCCATCGACGGCCGCTGCGGCGCCGGCAAGACCACGCTGCCCCAGCGTCTTCAGCAGGAGCTGGGTGGCCGCGTGTTCCACATGGACGACTTCTTCCTCCGGCCGGTGCAGCGCACGGCGGAACGGTTGGCCCACCCCGGCGAAAACGTGGATCACGAGCGCTTTCTGGCGGAGGTGCTGGGCCCCGCCCGGCAGGGTCTGCCGGTGACATTCCGCCCCTACCTGTGCCGGCGGCAGGCGCTGGGCGACGCGGTACACGCCGAAGCTGCGGCGCTGACCGTGGTGGAGGGGGCCTACGCCTGCCACCCAGCCCTGTGGGACAGCTACGACCTGCGGGTCTTTCTGACGGTGAAGCCTGACGAGCAGCTGCGCCGCATCCGGCGCCGCAGCGGCCCGGAGCAGGCGGCGGTGTTCCGCACCCGCTGGATCCCGCTGGAGGAGCAGTATTTCGCGGCGTTCTCCATTTTCCAACGCTGTGACATCCTTCTGCAAAGTGAAACGGAGGTGCCCTATGTACGTTGAACAGTTCGTCATGGCCTACGGCATCGAGCAGGACCGCATCCCCTGCGCGCAGGTGCTGGGGGCCTACACCGTGCGCTTTCAGCGGCAGGACTGACCCTCTTTCGGTACGAAAGAGCGCGCTTTCATCGTGTGCCGGTAGACCGGCAAAAGGAGAAAAAATGGTTTTTATAGAGACCGAAAGGCTGGTCCTTCGCAATACCGCGGCAAAGGACGCAGACAGTATGTTTGATTACCGCAGCAGCGAAATATGCGCAAAATATCAGCGCGGCCAGACAAAGGAGCTTGATGGCATCCGGCGGCTGATCGAGCACCGCCAAAACGATGTGATCTCTGTGGACGCCCCGTTTATGCTGTCGGCCGCGCTGAAGCAGTCCGACGAGATGATCGGCGAGATCGTGGTCATGCCCGAGGATGGCGTCATTTCCATGGGATACACGTTCCACTACCGCTGCCATCGCCAGGGCTATGCATACGAGGCCCTGACCGCGCTCATGGATCTGCTTCACAAAAGATACCCGTCATGGGCGTTTGTCTGCTTTACCGAACCGGAAAATGCGCCCAGCATGGCATTATTGAAAAAATTGGGCTATGAAGATCTGGGATACCTTCCCGATATTGGTTCCCAGGTGTTCAGCAAATGGACAACGCCTGCTGTCGGGGCAAAGCTGGCGCGGACAGCCGGCGGCAAAGGCTGAGGCAAACGCCCCGGAAACGCGCTCCCCTATACGGCAAAAAAAGAGAGACGGCTGCGCCGTCTCTCTTTTTTTGCGTTTTACGCGGGAGTTACATGCCCTTGATGATGTCCACGATCTCCGTGCCGATGCGCTTCTGCGCCTCCACGGTGGCCGCGCCGATATGCGGCGTGCAGGACACCATGGGATGGCTATACAGCGCCTTGTTGGTGGCGGGCTCGTCGGCGTACACGTCCAGACCGGCGGCGCGCACCTTGCCGGACTCCAGCGCGGCCAGCAGGGCCGCCTCGTCCACGTTGGTGCCGCGGGAGGTGTTGATGATCACCACGCCGTCCTTCATCTTGGCGATGTTCTCAGCGGAGATCAGCGCGCCGCCGTCCACAGCGGGAGCGTGAACGGACACGAAGTCGGCCTTGGCCAGCAGCTCGTCCATCTCCACATAGGGGATGCCCAGCTGCTCCTCGATGCCGGGGATGTGGAAGATATCAAAGGCGATGACGTTCATGCCGATGGCCTTGGCCATAACGCCCAGATGCTGGCCGATGCGGCCGAAGCCCACGATGCCCAGGGTCTTGCCCTGCAGCTCGATGCCCTTGCCGTACTCCTTCTTCTTCCACTCGCCGTTGCGCATGGTGTAGCCGGCGTCGGAGATATAGCGGGCGCAGGCGAACATGTGGCCCATGGCCAGCTCCGCCACGGACTGGGAGGATGCCTTGGGGGTGTTCTTCACGGCGATGCCGTTGGCCTCGGCGTACTTCACGTCGATGTTGTCCACACCCACGCCGCCGCGGATGATGAGCTTCAGCTGGCTTCCCTTGGCCTCGTCGATGTGGTTGGCGCGAACCTTGGTCTTGGAGCGGACGACCACGGCATCGAAATCACGCAGGGCCTTGCCCAGCTGATCCGGCTCGTAGAACTGCTCCACCACCTCGTGGCCCATGTCGCGCAGCTGCGCCATCGCGGTCTTGTCCATACCGTCAGTAACCAGAATACGCATGATACTTCTCCTTTATAATATACGTTTTGTGAAACCTTGCCGCGGAGGGGGGGCGTCTGCTCCCCCGTTAATCAGTTCGTATGCTCGGCCTCGAACTTCTTCAGGAACTCCACCAGCGCCTCGGCGCCCTCAATGGGCATGGCGTTGTACACGGAGGCGCGCAGACCGCCCACGGACTTGTGACCCTTCAGGTTGTCGTAACCGGCGGCCTTGGTGGCAGCCACCACCTCGGCGTCCAGCTCGGCGCTGCCGGTGACGAAGGGGATGTTCATCAGGCTGCGGAACTCCGGCTCCACGGTGCCCTTGAACATCTTGGACTGATCCAGGAAGTCGTAGATGACCTTGGCCTTGGCGATATTGCGCTTGTGCATCTCCTCCAGACCGCCGATGCTCTTGAGGTACTTGAACACCTTGCCGCAGCAGTAGATGGCCCAGCAGTTGGGGGTATTGTACATGGAGCCGTTGTCGGCATGGGTCTTGTAGCTCATGTAAACGGGCATCTTGGGATCGATATCCTCGCGGATCAGATCCTCGCGGATGATGACCACCACCATACCGGCGGGGCCCACGTTCTTCTGGACGCCGGCGTAGATCATGCCGTAGTCGGAGACGTTGCAGGGCTTGCTCAGGAACATGGAGGACTGGTCGGACACCAGCACATGGCCCTTGGTATTGGGCAGCTTGTTCCACGTCACGCCGTGGATCGTCTCGTTCTCGCAGATGTAGACGTAGTCGGTGTCCTCGGGGATGTCCAGATCGGAGCAATCGGGGATGTAGCTGTAATTCTTATCCTTGGAGGAGGCAGCCACGATGACCTCGCCGTACTTTTTGGCCTCGGCAATGGCCTTCTTGGACCACGCGCCCGTCTCGATATACACGGCCTTGCCGTTCTTCATCAGGTTCCATGCCACGGCGGCGAACTGCAGGGTCGCGCCGCCCTGGATGAACAGCACCTTGTAGTTGTCGGGGATGTTCATCAGCTCGCGCAGGTCGGCCTCGGCCTCGTCCACGATCTGCTGGAACACCTTGGAGCGGTGGCTCATCTCCATGACGCACATACCGCTGCCGCGGTAGTTCATCATCTCGTCGCGGATCTCCTCCAGCACGGGCTCCGGCATCATGGCGGGGCCGGCGGAGAAATTGAAAGTACGACCGTATTTCATTTGGTTTTCCTCCTGTTTATCATAATTGGTTGGTTCTTCTTTGTCCACTTTGCTTTTGGTAAGTTATAGTATACGGCAAAGCACCGGCGGAATCAACAGGGAAAATGAAAATATGTCAGGAAAACTAAAAGATTTTCAGTTTCGCACAAAGAAAGTCAGCCGCCCTTCGGCGGTTTGACAACCGGGAGAGAACATGGTACAATTCGATTTTGCAAATAACCTCGAAACGGCGGTGAACGACATGGAGCAGCTGCGGAAATATATCGACCATATGGGGCCCTACGCGGCGGCGCTGCTGAAATGGATCGTGGTAGGCGGTCTGGTGGGCGGCGTCGGCGGCGTGGTGGGCGCGCTGTTCCATCTGGGCGTCAATTACGCCACGTCGGTACGGCTGGCCCACCCGTGGGTGCTGTACCTGCTGCCGCTGGGCGGCCTTGTCATCGCCGGGCTGTATAGGTTATGTAAACTGGAGGGCAAGGGCACCAACGCCGTCATCGAATCGGTACACTTCGGCTCCGACGTACCGGTGCTGCTGGTGCCGCTGATCTTCGTCTCCACCGTCATCACCCACCTGTGCGGCGGCAGCGCCGGCCGCGAGGGCGCGGCCCTGCAGATCGGCGGCGGCATCGGCTACCGCACCGGCAGACTGCTGCATCTGGGTGAGAAGGATCTGCCGCTGGCCACGCTGTGCGGCATGAGCGGCGTGTTCTCCGCTCTGTTCGGCACCCCCCTCACCGCCACCGTGTTCGCGCTGGAGGTCATCAGCGTGGGTGTGCTGTACTACGCGGGGCTGGTGCCCTGCATCACCGCCGCCATGACGGGATATCTCATCTCCCTGCTGCTGGGCGTGCCCCCCACCCGCTTCACCGTGGCCATGCCGGCGCTGGATGCGTGGACGATGCTGCTGGTGCTGGTGCTGGCCATCCTCTGCGCACTGGTGAGCATCCTGTTCTGCCGCGGCCTGCACATCACGGAGCATCTGGCGGCCCGTCTGGTAAAGAACAGCTACCTCCGGGCGGCGGCGGGCGGCGTGGTCATCATCGCCCTGACCCTGCTGCTGGGCACCACGGACTATAACGGCGCGGGCATGGACGTGATCCAGCGGGCGCTGAACGGACAGGCCAACGGTTGGGCGTGGCTTTTGAAGCTGCTGTTCACCGCCATTACCATCGGCTGCGGCTTCAAGGGCGGTGAGGTGGTGCCGTCCTTCTTCGTGGGCGCCGCCTTCGGCTGCTGGGTGGGCACGCTGCTGGGCCTGCCCCCCGCCTTCGCCGCCGCCATCGGCCTTGTGGCCGTGTTCTGCGGCGCGGTGAACTGCCCCATCGCCTCGGTGGTGCTGAGTGTGGAGATGTTCGGTGCGGAGGGCATGCTGTACTTCGCCATGGCCTGCGCCATCAGCTATGTGCTGTCCGGCTACTGCGGCCTGTACAGCAGCCAGACCATCCTCTACTCCAAGCTCCGCGCCGAGTTCATCAACGTGCATACAAAGGAGTAACAGACATCAAGCGGGAGCCGCGCCAATGGCGCGGCTCCCGCTATTATCATTTCCCTTTCCCGGCAGGCCCTATACCCCCAGCAGCTTGCCCCAGGTGCCCTTCCCGGCGATACCGTCCGCGCCCAGCTTATAGCGCCCCTGGAACCGCTTCAGCGCCGTTTCCGTTGCCGCACCAAACGCGCCGTCCGCCGCGCCGCAGGCAAAGCCACCGGCGTTCAGCGCCGCCTGCAAGGTGCGCACATCCGCACCGGTCATGCCCCTGCGCAGCACCCGCACGGCTGCCTGCACCATCTCCGCCTGCGCGGGCTGCACAGGCACCGGCTCCGGGGTGTTCTCCCCCGGCACAAACTCAACACCCAGCGCCGCGCACAGCCCCTTGGCGATGGCCTCACCGATAACCGTGGTGCTGGCGATGATCCACGCCGCCACAGCGGGCACATCGTGGAAATCCACCTCGATATACACCGTGGGCGCGGCGGGGTGCTTCACCTCGTACAGCGCGGGATACGCCCGCACCACGTCGGGAGCCCCCGGCGTCACCGGCCCCAGCACATCCAGTACCCGTCATATCCCGCTATATAGGTATCGTTATCTGAATTTTTAGTTGCTCATCTATCCATATATCGTACTGATACTCCGGTGGCTTGTTGAAAAGCCGAAATAATCTCTCGCTCATTTTCCCTTTCAAGATATAAAAAGTGCTCAGTATACTCCTCTGTGTTCGCAGTACTCCCTACGCTTTCACATAGAATTTTACCGCAAATATGTAGGCAACACAATTGATCGCTAAACTCTAAAGCTGTAATTTGGGAAGTAGGTATCACAACCTTGATGTCAATATCTTTGTGCGCTTCCACTTGATGGTATAAAAGCTTGATCTCTGCATTATTGATGACGGCATTTACTAATGCGAATTCATAATGCTCATTAGCCGAAGGTCTTTTTTTGTATGCTGAAACGATAATGACCGCCAACGCCATTGTTCCCAGTGTTGCAATATCAACTCCTTCGAAAATGATTTTGATTATACCGGCAGCCATCGTTGCCGCCAGGCAAATATTAAGTAGAATTTTAAAAATATACGTTCCTCTTTTGGGCTTAACATTGATTTTACTTCTAATCGTAAATTCTTGCTCCATAATTACCTCCTAAAATGGCGGAGAGCAGTCTTAATGCTCTCCGCCACTAGTAGATTAGCCTTTGAAGGCCTTGGCAACTTCCTCATCCGCCTGCTCAATTGCATTTGCAGCGCCATCAAGCTGAGCCGCAATGCCAGTGATAACTTGCGGAAGCGTATCCTTCAAAACAGGATACATATTGGAATTAAAAGTGTCAATAAACGAACTCTGCGCAGAGCCTTCCCAATTCGCGGTAACTTCATCGATTTTTCCCTTTAGGGCAGTTACTTCTGAGTTGATCGCCTCAAGCTTCTGTTCAAGGAAATCAGCAGCTCCTCTGAGTTCTTCCGGGGTAATTCTGATTTGTGCCATTTTCGTATCTCCTCTCAAATAATATTAGCCTTTGAAGGCCTTGGCAACTTCTTCATCCGCCTGTTCAATTGCATTCGCAGCGCCATCAAGCTGCCCCGCAATGCCAGTGATAACTTGCGGAAGAGTATCCTTCAAAATGGGATACATATTGGAATTAAAGGTGTCAATAAACGAACTCTGCGCAGAGCCTTCCCAATTCGCGGTAACTTCATCGATTTTGCCTTTTAGGGCAGTTACTTCTGAGTTGATCGCCTCAAGCTTCTGCTCGAGAAAATCCGCAGCTCCTCTGAGTTCTTCCGGGGTGATTCTGATCTGTGCCATTGTCATAACTCCTTTCTATAATTTGTTAACCTTCATAGGTCTTGAAAACTTCTCTATCTGCCCACGCGATTGCATCTGCATTACCCGTGAGCTGGATCGCAATACCTTCCCTACCTTAACTCTAATTTGTCAGCCTCTTCAAAAAGAGGTTGATATTTATTTTTAGCCTTTTGTATGTTCTCACTCATGTGCTCCATGACGGCAATGTAATCATTGAAGTTTTTATACCACTCATCATCAAATTTTTTAAAAAACGCCTTACCTCCATCCGAATCCCAGCCGCTTCTGATCTCTTCAACCGCTTTTTTTAAATTTTTGCGAAGCTGCTTCATCTTTTCAACACAGTCATCATAGCTAGATTTCGCCGCATCCATCGCTTCTTCACTGATCTTCAGCCGAGCAGATGCCATGTCTTCACCCCCTTACTGTTTATTTGCCGGTAGATCTGCCATGTACCCACCAATGCTTACAGCTTTTGCTCTTTCCGCTTTCGCCTCTTCCTCTCTCCCTAGGTCTTCAAGGATCGTGGCTCTCAATGTATGCGCTTCTGCCAAATCATCTTTGACCGCAACAAGGTAATCTGCCAATTCAAGAGCCTTTTCGCAATTGCCCAATTCCCTAAGGGACAAAATGCGAAAAGCGTAGCAATCAACATTACCGGGATTTTTCAGAGAGGCACTTCTGAAATATGTCACCGCTTCCTCAAAAAGCTTCTTTGCTTCCTCCTGTTTACCAAGCTTTTTCAAGGCAAAAGGCTCATAATAATACGCAGCAAGTGAATAGTAGTCCTCCCCGTTTGCCTTCTTCAGTTCTCTTGCACATTCAACTACTTTATCAAGTATGTCATTATTCAGATAGCAATTCATCAGCAAATATATCGCTTCCATATCCATGCGCGGCGGATCATATTTCAAAGCAATGTTTCGAGCTCTTTCTAGTGAATTGATCGTTTCGTCCATATTTTCAAGAAACGCATATGCTCTTGCCTCTTCCATGGCAATACTGTGCGCAGCTTCTTCATCAACCTCATATGTATCTTGAATGGAGTTTAAATACTCGATTGCCTGTTTGTATTCCTTCCGCGTAATCATCAGTGATGCTTTATCTATTGCAAAAGCGGTATCCTTAGGAAACATGAACATCGCAGACGAAAGGACGGCATTTGCCTCGTCAAACTTCTCCAAGTTTGCCAGAACAAGATACTTTAAGTGATACCCTTCAAACACGTCAGGATTGGAAATGATAAGCTCATCGAGTGCCTGCAAAGCTTCCTGAAGGTGTTGGTTTTTAATGAACAAGCGTATCTTTCTGATTCTGATATCCGCTCTGTTTGGATCCTTCAGAATCGCTTTTGAATAGTTTCGCACGGCAAGATCATCATTTCCCTCTTCCTCGTGCATTAAGCCAAGGCTAAAGTAAACTTGCGCATCATCGAAACCGTTCGCAATTGCGTTGTTATACAGTTCAATGCCCTTGGCTTTGTTTCCAAGAAGCATTTCTATATTTCCCAGATGGAAATACACAACGCCCTCTTTTTTATTCACCTTCAGTGCTTTCTCGAATTCTGTGCGAGCCTTTTCAAATTCGTTTAGATTGGCATATGCAACACCCTTGGCAATATAGACATCGATATTAAACCGATCCTCTGCCTCCGCTTTTTCAAAAAAAGTGATTGCCGCCTCATACTTCTCTTGTCCCATTAAAGCCGTTGCTTGGTTCATGTACTCGAGCAGGTTCATATTTTCCATTTCAATCCTCCCACTTCTTTTTACGATTTAGCAGTTCAAGAAACTCATGTTGTTCTTCAAAGGCAAGAATAAAAGAGTACCAGCTATTACTGTAGAACTTTCTTTCGCTGAGACTTCGGTTGATGCGGCCCAAAGAATAATCGTCGTATACCGTTAGTTGCCCGCAACCCATGATCGATACAATGTTGTACTCCTCATCGAATTTGAGCTTGTTGATATCCTCAAATTGGATTTGATATATGTCCATGCTGGCAGTGTATTTGTTCTGCGTGTTGTGATACCCAAACTGAATTCCCATATCGTCAACGCACAGAAACTCCTTTGTCATTCGGTTATACGGCCTGCCGCACTCGCTCCTGCTTTTGTTGAACACAACTTGTCCGATCGCCAGAGGAATGATGCCAAATATAGCCCCCGTCACCAGCCCTACCGCTGTAAACTCGAATATTCCAAAACAGGCAAAGCATACGAGCACTGCAAGCACATATAAAGTACACGAAACCGCCCTGCCGATTCTGAATTTCTTTTGTGAGTTCAGCCATTTGGAAAGCATCCTCTTTTTTAACTCCGGATCGTATTTGAAATACTTTGTCACTTGTTTACCTTTCCCTGGTCAATTTGCTTGCGCGGCTTTGTACGAGTAGGTGTTCGGCACCATACTCTGCCCGTTTTCCAAAGCCTTTATAAATGCCTTTTTCACAGCAGTCCTGTTGTCTCCAGTCAAAAAATCAATAAACTCAGAGGCCTTTTCCGTAACTTCATTCCAACCGTTATAGCTGCCTTCGATCACGCTCCCCATCTTTTCTGTTACAGAAATTACAGATTTGATCCCGTTAGCAGTCGTTTTGATCATGTCTCTTCTGTACTTCCATTCGATACCCGGCGTAAACATACCCCTTGTACTGCTGTACTTAAAGTTATACTTGATCGTTTCAGCCACGCCTCTGAGGCTAAAGGAATTCTTCCAATCAGCGTATGTAACTCTTGCGCCATCCGTGACTGCGTACCGGAATGTATCTTTGAGTCCCTGAATGCTGAAGCTGCTCCTCCAATCCTTGTAATCGAGCCTGAAGTTCTGATTCAGCAGAGTTCTGATTCCGGTATCACTATTATGGTCTATCGGGCTGTCCATCACGAACGCCTTAATCCCTCTCCAAACAGATCTTGGCGTGAAGCGCGTTTCCACCATACCGTGTTCATTGACCTTGAGCGTCCATTTCTTTCCGCAAGGGTTGCCCCAAATGTCATAATTGTCAACTTTGGTGTATTTTGCCTCTTTGAAGTATGTGAACAAGCCGCCATTATTCTTATCAAAATAATTCTGAATAAACCTGAATTTTGACTTCATTTGCCCAACCAGGTGTACAATGTTGACGATATCACAGACAAGTTCTATGCCATCAACTATGCTGGCTGAAAGATAGGAAATTCTGTTTGCCAACCCGCTATTAAAGTTATAGGCACGCAGCGAGTCTGTTACCTTGTTTCTATCTCCGTATATCTTTGCCCAGGCCGGATCGCCGTTTTGGGCAGCTCTCAATGCCTTGTAAGATGTGCCAATATTCCAAATTGCATTCACCGCCGTTATCAACGCGCCCACCATAGCACATGCCGCGACAAAAGTTGAAGCAGGAATCGTTGCAATAAATAGCAATACCGCAGCAACTGCACCGCCTATGGCTAAAATAAAGGAAACGATTTCCTTACCGCCCTCGCACTTATACCAATATTTGATATTAGCCAGCATATCAGACAGTGCTGTTCCAATATCTCGCAGTGCATTTCCGATAAGTTCAAAAAGCGGGCATTTGTTTTTTAGATCCACGAGCCAATTAAGGAGTTTGGCTTTCCAATCATCGATCCTCAGGTGCTCGTGCTTATCCAAAAACTTCTCCTGACTGTTGGCGATCATTTTCTCAACTTGCTGATCTATACGCTTTGCACTATCGATAAAAGTCGTAATTTGTCTTGAGAGGCCTGAATATGATGCCTGCTTAGCTTGCAATGCAGATATCTTTTGCCGCACATAGTACTTTGCCTCTGAGGTATATGTAGTAGAGCCTCCGGAAACATTGCTAAACTTATTAAGTATTTTGTTAGTCAGATCATCGGCATAGGACTCTGCTTTTTTTGCTAAACTTGAGGCACTATTTGCCACTTTTGTCAGTGAATCATAATCAATTACCAAAGCTGCCATACTGCACCTCCTCACTTTTTGCCTGTAAAGGCCACTTGCAAGGCTTCTTGAACCTTTCGTGCGTTTTCTTTAGCGATCCTCTTCTTCTCTATAGCGATTGCGGATTTCTTATTGCTGATTTGCTGCTTGATGCTGGCTAAGTCCGCATTGAGATCGCTAATTCTTCGATTAACGCTACTTAGTTCCCTTCTAAGCGAATTAAGGGCCGACACAATATTGCCATCAGAATCGCTCCCCTTTTCTTTGTCGGATGAAACCGAAGCCGATATGTTCGATGAGCACGTTGATCCTTTAATTGCATCCCATATTTCGTCGGTGATCCTGCTACTGTACTTATTGACAGAGCCATATGAATCATCAACCGTATTTGTCAAGTTTCTTATCAAGGCTTCAATATCTTTTTTCCGCTGATTATACATACGCAAACTTGATTCGATGCTTGATCTCTGGTTTGTTAAGCGATTTAGTTGGGAATTAAGATTACTTAAATAACTCACCGTTCTTTACCTCCGATCACCCAATCGTCAGCATTTTTGCCGCTTCTTCATCCGCCTGTATATAGGCCGCCTCTGCCTCTATCAATGCATCGTGCAACTCATACATTATATCCGCGATATCTGTCAGCTGCCGATATATCGTTGTGTAGTCCTTTTCGAATTGGGCTTTTCCTTTGCCTTGCCAACTGCCCAAAAGCGTATTTGTTGCCTTTTCAACTTCGGATTTTATGTCATTGTATTGGCTGATACCTGATTTGAACGCGGTGATTGTTGAATCAAATTTCTTCGTATCAAGGTGTTTAACTGTCGCAGAGGAACTACTCATATATCCTCACTCCTCCTTTACATGTATTATTTTCTGCTTACTAACGCCTTTTTCGGTGATCATATATGCATCACCCAGTTCAATGAGCTTTTTGTATTGACGTAGAGTCGCCGCATTAATGTCTAAAAGTTTCAGGTTTGCAAGATCATCCATGACAAACAGATACGAATACTCCTTTACCAACTTTAACATTTCAGTTGCCCCATATGCGATTCCCACATTGGCAATATTAGAGAACAAGAAGCATACCTTCATATTTCTATAGGTCTTAAGAATACGCTTATACGACTCAACCGCCGCCTTGCCGATACCATCCGGAGTATAAATATCATTGTTCTGAACCACGATAAAGATCAATGGCATTTCTGAGAGGACCTCAACGCCTTCGGCCCGAACGCGCTTCAGCCTTGTCTGTAGTTCTTCTTCAACTTCGGTTAACACATTCTCAAAATCGCTTATATCGATTGAATATCTTTCCACTACTCCAAAACTGGCAAGTGGTTCAAGCTGCTTTTCATAGTCGTCAATAATATAAACCTTTGATTCTGAGTCAAATATTTTTGACTGCAGATGCGATATGAGCAGTTTTGTGAAGTTGGTCTTTCCATAACCTTCTCGACCTGTAACGCCAATCGTCAACGCTTTACTCAAATCGATCGTTACATATTCCACAGTGTCATAATCAATTCCAATCGGAACCTGCATATCGCTGAGTCCGGCATCTTCAATAGTACTTCTTACATATGCCGCATCAAGCGTATGAGGCACCTCTGGGATTTTGCGCGCAGCTGTCCCGGCACATTTGGCGTTTATGGATTGAATATACGTTTTTATTCTCTCGACACGTTCAATCTCCTTAGCGCCTTCAAACGCCAAGTAAGTTTGATACTCATAAACAACTCTATTGATTGCCACAAGACCGCGCCCCGGTATATTTTTTGGTTCCATTCGGCATTTATCAAACAGGTTCCCATATTCGTCACTTTGATTGCAGTATAAGCAAATTCTATTTGAGAAGTTACTCATATATTTATAGCTAATGCCATTTGTTTGAATCGAAGTCATTACAACGCTTATACCCACTGCGATGCCTTCACGGCAAACATTCAGAATATCATCCTCATATTCTGGATATAGCTCTTTTAAGGCGATAAAGTTATCTATCATAATAACGATATGTGGAATATCAGTATGCCCCGCTTCTTTATACGACGAAAATGAAGTTATGCCAATTTTTGAAAAAACTTCTTTGCGTTTCTTCATTTCAACACGAATCATGCGCACGAAATTCTTTAATTTTTCGTCCTCGGAAGCTACCACAACACCACCTATATGATTCAAAGAGTCAAATGCCCTCAATGCCATAGAGCCAAAGTCAAGTATGTAAATGTTGACATCCTGCGGCGTATAGCATGTGGAAATCCCGCGTATCATCGTTTGGAGAATATTGGTTTTACCATACTGTGAGGCTCCAATTATTACCGTATTGCCATCAAGCAAGTCAATGGTAACTTCTCCCTGATACTGATTATCCGGATCATCATACACACCTATCGGAAGAATCGTATGAATGGCGTCATGTGTGTCTGTCGCTTTTGTGTAAGTAATAACATCTGTTAGTGGCGGCAAACATATTCCCGGCAAATGCTCAATTCCCTCTTTGCTACAGTACGCAGCCACATAGTTGACAATCGCCGTCAGCTGGGTTTCTTTGTCATCATTGCTCTTCTCAACCTTCTTTGTGTAAATTGGCGTATGTTTGCCGGACAAATTAAGCTGATAAAGTGTAAAGGTTTTTTGAGACTTCGTATCATCCGCGGAACTTGAAGCACCGCTGTACGCGGATTGAAATAGGTCAAATATTTCGTTATTCCCGACCTGTAAGTATGCGCGCCCCGGCTCTTTAATTTCCGCCGCTAAGGGTGTCTTAAGTACCTCGTTGCTGTCTTCCTTGTTTTGAACCTTTAAGCAAAGCTTGAACTTCGAATTTGACCATATCTGCGCATCAACAACGCCACTTGGTTTTTGCGTTGCAAGAATGAGATGTACACCCAAGCTTCGCCCGATTCGTGCCGCGCTTATCAACTCCTTCATAAATTCCGGTTGATCCATTTTTAATTCAGCGAACTCGTCCACAATCAAAATCAAATGAGGCAGCGGTATTTTTGTTTCTCCCTTCTTGTAGAGCTTTATGTACGCGTCTATATGATTTACACCATATTCTGCCAAGAGCTCCTGTCTCTTCCTTAGCTCCGCTTTTATTGAAAGCAACGATCGGTTTATTTCACGTCCGTCAATATTTGTAATTGCGCCAATCAGATGCGGCAAATTTTTAAACTGGTTCACCATGCCGCCGCCCTTAAAGTCAATTATCACAAATCCAACTTCATACGGGTGAAATAATGTTGCCATAGACAAAATATATGACTGCAATATTTCAGACTTACCAGAACCGGTAGTACCAGCAACCAGGCCGTGCGGGCCATGGTGTTTTTCATTTAAATCGAGATAGACGATTTCATTCTTCGATTTCACGCCAAGGGGCGCTGCCATGGATTTATAAACTGTGGACTTGGCCCAGTTTTCCGCTAAATCAATATCATCAGCACTCATTATGTTAAGAAGTTCGTAAAGCGTGATATTCTTCGTCAAAGAACCTTCCAGACTTACCTCGTCACAGTAAACCGGCGCCAATTTGCTGACAATTTTTGAGGCGGTCTTATCTGATAACGTCGTATATATAAATTTCTTCCGCTTAGTGTAATCTTGGGCTGAAACAACTTCACCGCTCTCATGGTCATATAGTTTAATAACTTCTGCGCAGCTGTTTGGGAGGAAGTCATTATGCTCTTCAAAAAATATAAAATTTACGCCTAACGATGCTGACCTCTCAACAAATCTTGATATTGGATGTCTTTTTAAACCAAAGTCATCGTATACAAACACAACGATCTGACTATGAGGAGTAGCCGCTTCCGCCTCTCTGCGTGATAGTTCTTTATAGAGGTATTCAAAAAGGGAATTTCTGCTATCAGTATCACAGACGATATTCCTACCACCTAACTGCGTATTTTGAAGGTGTGGCAGAAAACGCAGCCACCCGAATTGCTCCCCATGACTCTCTTCAAAAACATAAAATAGGGAAACATCCGTATAGTATTGCCGTATAGCAAGATCAAATGTAATATTTTTCAGCATATCATACAAATAGCACCGTTCACCAACCACGCCAATTGCACTCTTTTCACGCAAAGAAACTGTTACCGGTGCATTGTCAATGTACTTGTATTTTTCTGCAATTTCTCCAGGCTTATTGGCTAATTCATCGGTACATTCTAACTTCTCCTGCTTTTTGTAATCTATCTCACGAACTGCCCGATTGCGGCCAGTGCCAAGACGTATTTCGAGAAAATCGTCATCTTCAGGAGAGCGGTTGAACAAATCAGCCGAAAAATCATCAACCATGGTAATTTCATCTTCTAGGGAGCAAAATTTCTCATTAAGTAGATCCAACTCCTCACTTCTACATTTTTGAATCTGCTCTTCTTTTTTTGCCATGTAATTATCATATTGAACAATTCGGTTTGCTGTGTCTTTTTTATACTTCTTCCTTTCTCCGATAATACTCACCACAGATGTAATAATACCGACGCTCATTGTGAAAACACTGATCCAAACGTATGAGCTGCCAGATGAATTCATGAGCCCACGAAAAACAACTGTAATCGCAAGCATAGCCAACGCTGGAAGCAATTTCATGATAATGCTCCCACTCGGTTTTTGCGGTACGGCTGGAGGATCCAGCACGATGATCTTTTCGTCTGGCAAAATAGACTTGATTCTTGTATTTCGATTAAAGCGAGGATATTCATGCTCGCTCTTACTGTTATGCACTTCTACTGCATTCAAGCTTTGAAAAGAAATACGGTCACTCAGGGTCGTATATAGTTTTCCTTTTCTTAAACAAAAGCTAAAGTCCGCAAGTGAAATAAAATCATTTTCCTGCAGAGCAGTGTCTTTTTCAATTTTCTTTGCGTTTAAATACACGCCATATTGAGTTTTTTCGTGCTTTAAAACGAATCTATCACCACTATGCTCAATTGTAAACGAGTCGCTGCCAACAAACGGACTCTTCACTATGATATTGCAGTTATCTGCCCCCCCGATTGTGAGCTTTTGAATCGCAGCAATATCAACAAACACATCATAAGCTTTCTCGATATAGTCAAAATCGAGCATGAATGATAGGTTGAAAATATCTCCACCGGCATTCTGGTATTTTGCCGTAAGCTCATCTCCATGATTCAAGGCCTTGGAGATAAGTTTCCTTACGTCTCCCTCAGAAAAATAAATATTGTCCGAGCAAACAACCGACCATTGTCCGCGATTTTTCGTAAATAGCAACTCTATGGGTTCAAAGAATGCGTCTTTACGCATTCGTACATCACACTCTGCGCTGGTTCCCACCTTCAATTGTGTCATATTAGGTGATAATTCGATTTCCTTGTAAATATTTCTATTTGCGATGATCACCTTATATCTGTTATCCATATACATTCTCCCTACTCGGTAATGTTAATAATTGTTCCGTTATGGATACCGAACTCGGACAAAAGCCTGTTTCCTTTTAAAAGAGCCATTGGATTTTCCGCTTTTAGGTAACAATCTTTTACATTTGCCACGTCTATCCCGATATCGTACGCAGAGTTTAACCCAACTATAAATTCGTTGACCGTTATATTTAGCGGGACTTCAATATCCGCAGAGAAATGCTTTTTAGCAATATTTAAAACGATAGTTACTCTCTCTTTCGTCATGGATACTCTCTCCTAAATAATCAAAAATGCTATCTTTTGTATACTGTTTTCCCTAGAAATATCTTCTGGGCTCATCTTTTCGCAATGCTGAAAATACTCAATATAATCGTTGACCGAAAATTTCAAAGTAACATTAGGGGAAATCAATGTATTATCCGCCTCTTTATCAAATGCATTACACACAAAAATATATTTATCGGCACCTATTCCGTTGATATTGGATACAAGAATATTCGTTGCTAAAACCGAGGCTAGATTCTGATTGGTAATGATCACAACTCTATCCGCCATATTGATTAAAGAAGCTTTGCTCTCATCGAAAGTCACATCCGCATCTACAACTATGTAATCATAGTCACCATATTTCTTTGCAGACGAAATGATTTTTTCATAAATCGAGTAATTTATGCCAAGAGACATCAATGCCGCTTTGAATGGAGGGAGATAGCTGAATAGCTCTTTGCGGATAACGTGCTTAATGTCTGAGTAGATATTTTCCCCACCAGCAGCAAGCTTTGCGTACACATCTGCCGCCGTAATTGGGGAATGGTTCTCAAGCATATGCTGGAAAACCTGCAAGCGAGCTGCATTTATATAGAGAACGCGTTTGTAGTTTTTTGTCAGGGATGCAGCAACGCCCATTGCCACGGTTGTTTTGCCGACGCCACCGCTGGCAGAGTAAAACAATATGACTTGCGTTTCCCGCTTTGATGCCTTATCAATTTTCAGCACATCTGCACTTTTGCCGGCAATCTCGTTAAAGATCTCTTTAATGCTCGTATACTTGAAAATATGATTTACGTTCAGTTCGGCCGTCTGATCTTCTTCATACTGTTCGTTCATCACGAAAATATGAGAAATATTATGGCGCTGCATTGCCGGGCTGAACAGTTCCTCCGAAATGACCAGAATGTCCGCTCTCTGCGGGGATGAAAACAGCGTATCAAAGTACTCCTTGTCCGTAATGATCTCAATATCTGCCTTTTCGAAAAAGTCTTCAACGAATTTTAATTGGAGAGGGATAATATAGCTGATATCAGTATCTGCGACAATAATTCTTGGCTTAGCCACAATTCATCCCTCCTTATCCTATATTCACCTGGAAATCGCTGTTTGCCAAACGGATCACATCCCCATTACTGATCGGATGTGGCTGGTTCGGCTGCAGCTTGACCTTGTTTACATAGGTACCGTTCGCACTTTGCAGATCAGTAATGGTATACTGCCCGCCTCTTTTATTGATACGACAGTGAGATCGGCTGATCATCTTGTTGAAGTCGATCACACCGTCACATAGTTCAGCCTTTTTTCCAATGACAAAATCATCTTTTGTTATGGCGATCTCAATGCGTGACGGTGCATTCATCGCTATTAAGCGCAGTAAACCGGAACTTGTTCTACCTCCTCTGGTATCAGCCTGTCCTATATGGGGCCGATCGCTGCCTAAACTCTTGCCCCCCTTGATACGGGCATAGAGATCCTCCACACTAAGCGTTCCATCCGACAAATTTGCGGAAAATTGCATGGTTTTAGATGTTGAGAGTGTTGACACGCCAGAGATAAGTCTTACAAGTCCGGTTCTGATCTCATTTTCAAAACTCGAATTATCGTCATAAATATGCCTGCTGATCGGTAGATACACCAAGCTGACCTTGTGCGTCGAAGGATCGACATAAATACGTTCAAAGGAGATGTCGATGTTCTGACAGGACAAAAAGCCGTTCAGCTTAACATCCATGATATCTGAAAACAAATTTGATACGATCGTCAGGAAACTTTCCGCATCCAGCGACGGGATCATGGAAGCAAATGATTTTAACCCGCTGGCCAGATAGTATAGCTGAATACTGCCGTTATACAGCATCTTCATACACTTAACAAAACAACTGTTGGCCTGACTCTGGAGAACTTTATACTCTGTAGACAAAAAAGCGCTGTTATCGCTGAGAACGTAGGCAAAATTTGCGCCGTATTTCATTTCCTTTATGTAATTATTTTCGATCAAAGCATTCATGTGCATAACATCCTTTGTCTTTGCTCTTTTCTATTTATCACAAGTCGGAACACATGACTCGATGTGATCTGACTTCTGACAAACAGCCCCGGTTTCCCGTGCAGGAAATACCCTGCACGGGAAACCACGAGAACTATCTGTTACTCAGTTACTTCTCCCCATCGGTTTTCTTTTTCTTAGCAGCGGCAAAGCAGCAAATTCCACCTGCAACCACCGCCGCGCCCGCAACAGAGCCCCAGAAGAGGACGACATTCGCATACCAGCGGACGAAGAAGTTACGAGAAACGGTCACTTCATCGAAGAACACATATGTGCTGTCCGCATTGTCCTCAGAGTGAGCCTTAAGGAATTCCTCGGAACTTGTATCTGTCACATTGCCCGCAAGGTCTGTTACCTTCATCCGCACCTTCTGGGCGTTGACACCGCTTTGTTCCTCAAGGTCGAAGCTGCCGGTGAAGTTATACGCATCGCCTGCGATGTCCTCCTCCGTAAGCGTCTGGAACGCCTCGCCGTTTACGATGATCTCGATGCTCTTCAAGCCGCCGACATCGACAATGGTGTACCTGACATTCAGCTTTCCGTCCACGATCTTGTCCTTATCAGCGATCTTCTTATCGAGGTTGACGATGTTTCTGATCTCAGGTGCAACGGAGTCAACCGTGAAGTTCATCGTGTCGATGATCTCTCCGCCCTGTTTATCAACAGAGTTTTCCGGAACACTGGTCGAATCATTTTCGGCAGAGTCATCCGTCGCGTACTTGGATGCCAAGGATATTTTATAAACGCCGTCCTCCGCGAAATTGGATGCCTTCATCGTATAAACGTACTGGTACCAGCCGCTTTCACCGATACTGACCTGATCGTTGATATTCACCGGATTGCTGGTGAAATCCACATCGACCAGTTCCCCATCGCGGGTAACGAGAAGCTGCAGGGAATCTGCCAGAATTCGTTCGGCGTTGTACTCGGTGATCACAAGATCATCCTCAACAGACTTGACATACTGGCCGCCGTCCCTGATCAACGCAACGAGTTCATCACTGTACTCGTATACAGAACCAAAGCGGTTAACGGTGAACGTGCACGCTTCGCTTTCTTCGTTACCGGCCTTGTCGGTGATCTTCACGGACAGGGTATAGATACCATCGTTTTCAACCACTTTATCGAAAGTGTCAAACGAACCGGAACCGCCCTGCGGCTGCTCAACAAGTCCCTTAATAAACTCGGCCGTGACATCGACGTTCTTTTCTCCCATACGCGTGCGAACGAGTTTCACTTCGCAGAAGTCGTAGTTCACATCTGTGAAGGAGACTGTCGGGATCACGTCATTCTTGTAGGCGCCGCCATTTCTGACACCGCCAATGATCGGTTTCTCGATCGTCTGGTCAATGACAAAGTCTTTGCCCGCAACACTGTTGCCATAGCTGGCCGCTTCGCTCTCGTTTCCGGCCATATCCCTGACTGTTACGTCAAAGGTATAGTCGCCATCTTTATCAAATACGATGGTTGCCGTGTGTACATCGCCGTTGTCTGCCCAGGACGCAGAGGGAACTGCAATATTCACGCCGTCCAGCGCAGCCGTCTGCGTGAATACGACGCGGCTCAGATCGAAGTTATGCTCCGTTACAACGACTGTTGCCGTTCTGGGCGCCGCAAAGTACTTCTCATTCTTTGCATCGTTGTTGCTGTAGCTTACGGAAACAGCCGGGATGGTCTTATCGATCGTGAACTCCGTCGGTGCGGCGCTGTCGCCGTACCGAGCGCCTGCGCATGCATTATTCGCAAGATCGGTATAGCTAATGGCAAAGGTATAATCGCCGTCAGCGCTGTATGTAACGGTAGTCGTCCACTTGGTGTCATCCTGATTTCCGGTGCCTTCGGTCTTTTTCCACTCACCGATGGTCGGGATCACACTGTCCGTATTTGTGATCGTGACCTTAACATCATCTGCGTTGAAATTTCTCTCGGTAACAACAATCGTCGCCGTTCTGTCGTTCTTGAAGAACTTTTCGCTGTCGACGCTGTTATTGTCGTAGGACACATCGATGGTGGGCGCGGTAATGTCGATCTTGATGGCCACCTCGTCCTCAGAACCGTTGCGGGAGTTATCCTCCGCATAGACCGCAATGACGACATCGTTGCTGTTGTTGAGTTTGCTGTCAACGGTAATCTCTCCGGCCCAGGACTGAAGCAGGTCACTCTGCTGCGGATCCGTATTTGTAAAGGAATACAGCGTCCCGGACTGCGTTTCGGTACCCATGTTGAACACCTTATAGGTGATGGTCTTCAGACCGGAGTATGTACCGCCGGTAAGCGGATCGACCACTTTGATCGCGACCTTCACATCACCGTTGTACAGCCCATTGATCGGCTGCTGCGGTTCGACCGTGATCTCAGGGGCAATGCTCTCCTCCATGGGGGCAGCATGGTCAACGATCAGGCCGTTCGTGCTGATGTAGGTGTAGTTGCCTGCAAGGTCAGTGATCCTGATGTAGACCGTGAACTGTTCATCGGTATCCATCTCCAGTCCCTCGAACGGCGTCCAGTCCGTCACATTGTCAAGCTCTGCCTTGGTAAGCGCGATGACACCATCGCTGGCGGCAGCAGCCTTGACCTTGTAGTACTCGACAGCTGCGATAGGCGCAGATGTCGCATCATCGAACGCACCCGTGACCGTGATCTTCTCCTTAGACCAGAAGCCGAAGGTGAGCGAATTCTTGAGTTCATCCCACTTCTCTTCACGGCCCTCGGAAGAGACCGCTTTCACGATACCGGTCGGAGACGTTGTGTCGACTGTAAAATCAAACGCGGCGGCCGTTCCATCGGCAAGCGTTACGCCCTCGTTCGCATTGCCGGCCTTGTCGGTATAGGCAATAGACCATGTATAGTTGGCGTCCTTCTCAAAGAAGATGGTCGCGGTATGCGTCGCTGCGTCAGGCATCTGTGCATTTTCTTCAGGCATCTGTGCATTTTCTTCAGGCGTCCAGTTACTGATGGTATAGGCACCCTCAACAGTATCGCCCTTTGCATCGACTGCGTTGATAACGATCCTATCCGTTGCCGCCTCTGCGTCAAAATGATGGCTTCTCTCGGTAATAACTACGGTCGCTGTGCGCGGTGCGTTGAAATATGTATTGCCGTTGTTATCTGCGTTGTTATCGAACGCCACATGGATAACAGGCGCGGTATTATCAAGGTCCAGCTTTACAAAATTAGTATTGTCGTTGCCCGCATTATCGACCGTCTTTACATAAACGACAACATTGCAGCTGTTGTTGAACTCCTTATCGACTGTGATCGAACCGCTCCATTCCTGAACGAGATCCTCCTTAGCAGGCTCAGCCACGCCAAAGGTAAAGAGGTTGCCCTCCTGCGTCCTCTCATTGTCTTTTTCTACCCAGTAGTCAATGGTCTTGATGCCGGAATAGGGCTCCGCTTCCTCAACTTTCACGTCGACGGTCACATTGGAGTTCCTGCCGTACAGGCCATACTGGCCGGCGGCGTTGGCATCGGCATCGTAGAAGCCGTTTGCCTCGGCGGGCGTCAATGTGATCGTACTTGCCACTTTATCTACAATAAATCCGTCGGAACTGATATAGATAAAGTTACCAGCATAGTCCGTGATCTTGAGATATACGACGAACTGCCTATTGTCCTCTACGCTGTAATTATCGTAAGGCTTAAACGTCTTCTCGTCAAGATCAGCAGCCGTCATTGCAATAGGATTCTCTGTTTCAATGTACTCGATGATATATGGGCTGGTCGCGTCGTCAGCAGTTGCGGTGACTTCAGCCTTGATCTTGCTGTACAAACCGAATGTCAAAGCATTGAGAAGCTTGTCCCATGTATTCGTATTTATGCTGACAGTGCCCGTCGGGTCGGTCGTATCCACAGTAAAGCTATACGGGGATTCGTCGGCTGTGACCAGGATATTCTCCATCTTATTCCCGGCTTTGTCCTCATAAGCGAAAGACCATGTATAGTTGCCGTCCTTAGCAAAGGTCACGGTCGCCGTATGCGTACTGCCGGAAGTGATCCAATCGCCGATCACCACATCCTCTCCGGCCGTCAGCTCCACCGGCTTTCTCTTGGCGTCGACCGCCGAGATGGTAATGCCCTTCGTTGCGGCATCTTTGTCAAAGGCGGTCGCTCTGTCTGTTACCGTGATCGTTGCCGTTCTGGCCGCGCCGTAATAGCCGTGACCATCGACCATCTTATTGGCTTTATCGCCAAAAATGATCATCGCCGTAGGCTTATCAATACTGATAGCAAGAGAAACATCCTTCTCGTATTCATTGCCGGCGTTGTCGACAGTCTTGACCGTTACTTTGACATTATCAGAGTTGTTCGCTTTGTCGACCGTGATCTCGCCGTTCCAATCGGCTGTCAGCTGGTCGTAGGTCGGATCTGCCGCCTCAAACGTATAAAGTGTGCCTTTCTGCGTCAGCTGTTCATCCGCCTCAACTGTGTATGTGACCGATTTGATACCGGAATATGTGGTATCTCCATTCACATTGTCCTTGACGGAAACCTGAAGAACAACATCCTCGTTGTAGTAACCGTTCTCATTGGCCGGAGGCGTATTGATGGTGATGACAGATGCCGTAAGATCATAGATCACGCCATTGGTGCTGACGTACACGGTGTTGCCCGCCTGATCGGTGACCCGTGCGTAAACCGCAAATCTCTCGTCCGTGTTTACGGTGATCGTGTCTTCAGAAAACGCTCCATCCTCGTATGCCTTTTCCAGATCCACCAGCTTCAGCGCATCCGCTGCATTCGACTTGTAGTAGAGGATCTTGGAAACGCCCGTTGTCGCATCGGAGCCAGTCGCAGCAGCCGTTACACTGTGTCTCTTAAAGATGCCGAATGTCAGCTTCTCGATCAGCTTGTCCCAAGTCGTCTTATCCAGCTCGATCTCCGCAGTAGGCGCGGCTGTATCCACAGCAAATGCGTACACGGAGTCGCCTGCCGCGCTGATCTCATCCGCGCTGAGCCCCGCCTTGTTCGTATAGGATACGCTCCACTCGTAGTTTGCGTCGACCGTAAATCTGATCGTCGCGATATGGGTATCCCCATCGTGCTTCCATTCGATCATCGCGGCCTTGGAAATGGCGACAGCTTTCCCCTCGGCATCCACCGCGGTGATCACAATGCCGTCCATCGCTCCGGCCTCATCAAACGTGGTCGCTCTGTCGATATAAGTGACCGTTGCCGTTCTGGCGGCGTTGTACTTCCCGGCATCAGCTTCGGTATGGAGCGTCCCATCGATCGCTACGCTTACCAAAGGCTTTGTTATGTTGATCGCCAGTGCGGCGCTCTTTGTCTCGGAGTTGCCGGCACGGTCGATCACTTCAACATAAACGACCACATTGTCGCTGTTATTATCAGCGGCGCTTACCTCAATATTCCTGCTGAATCTGCTCTCCACCGTTTGGCCATCTTCGTAGGTGTAAAGCGTTTCGCGCTTGGTTTCACGGCCGTCGCTCTCAATCCAATACTCTACGGAAGCAATTCCGGAATAGTCGCCCTTATCCTCCGCAGAAATGGCAACAGACACGTTGGCGTTATAATACCTATAGGCATTGGGCGCATCCGGCGTGATCGCGATCTCCGCCGCGTCAGCATCGATCACAATATGCAGAGGCTCTGTCTCGGAGATGGTCGTAATGTCATGCCAGGCCGGAACACAGTCACCCTCCGCCTTATAATAGAGACTGATCTTGCCGATCGTGGTCGTTGCGGTAATTGCCGCAGAACTTTCATTCCAAGCACCACCGACCAGCGCATCGTTGATATCATAGATCGCGATACCATCTTTGCCCGTGCTGAAGGTCACAACTGCATCCTTCGCAAACACATACAGGTCGTTCTCCGCTCGCAGCGCATCATTGGAATTGAAGGAGACATCGCCTGCGTCAGCGGCTGCGATCTCCTTGAAGGTGACCTCGATGCTCTGCTCCTCAGTGACATTTTCGATTACGAAGAACGTGGTGGTATCATCAGGTGCAGTGACCTCCACATCCACACCATTCACCTTTGCGGATCCGATCGTATAACCGGCATCAGGAACCAACGTGACCTTGACAGAGCCGTCATGGTCAACCAGAGCGGATTCAATGTTGACGGAGCCGTTTGCCGTCTCACCGGCGGTAACACGGTATCTGTTAGGTGCGAACGTGATCACGATGGTATAGTCCTTATCCGCGATCAGTTCTTTGACATAGGTATCCTCCGCGCCATAGTTTGCGCCTGTGATCGTCTCATCGATCACATCGTTGATCTTCACTTCGGAAATACGGTAGTTGTCATCCGGGTCAGCCGTGATTTTTACCGTGGTATCCTGAACGACTGTCACCGAACCGCCCGCCGTGACCGGTTCAGTAATGACCGTACCATTGCTGTTATGCGTGATGGTGATCGTGTATGCCTTGACAAAGACCGCTGTGATCTCTATATCTGCAGTCACCGTGATCTCCTTGCTGAAAACGGTATCGTTTTCAACAGTCTGGGCAGCTCCGTCGATCGCAACGGAAGAGATCATGTAGCCTTCATCTGCCGTGATGATCACGGGGACCACTGCATTCTCTTCCACGGTAATGGACATATCGCTGGCGCCGTTCAGCGTGATCGTGCCGCCTTCGGCAGCATTCGCCGTAACGGTAAATTCCTTCACAATGATCGCCGCAATAGCAATATCAGTATCTGCCTTGACCTCCGCGACGTATGCCTCACCCTTGGTCACATTAACACTCTCACCGCCAACGGTAAGCGTCTTGATATAAGCACCTGCAGCAGGGGTGATCTTGACCGGGACTATGGTTCCCGCTTCCACGGTTGCCGTGTTCTGCACCGTGCCGTTTACCTCTACGACAGCATCACCTGTAACCGTGACAGTAACAGTGGCCGTATCAGGTGCAGCGGCGGTCAGTGTCACACTGTCGGTTCCGATCATTCCCGCAGCAATGTCTACATCGTTATATTGCCACGCTTTTGCTTCATATCCATCCTTAGAGGCGGTAGCGAGAATCGTAACACTCGCTTCACTGGCAGCTTCCCCCAGCGGCGTCACCATCTCGTCTGTTCCGAAAGCGGCAACACCGTTTTCGTCCGTGACAGCTTCCATCCTGAAGCCCGGGCAGGTATCGCTGTCTCCGGTTAGGGTGACGGAAGCCCCGGAGATCGGATCTGTTCCGTCCGTAACGGTGACCTCAAACTTGTCCGCTTCTGCAGCAAACGTCTGCAGTGTTGTGACCGGGATCAAAGCGACTATCATCACAACGGACAACAGCACCGCGAAGAAGCGATCACGAAGTGTAACTCTTGTTCTACCCATCTCGTTTATTCTCCTTTTTACAAAGTCGATATGCTTTCAAATATCTGTTTCGCTGCTTTTCAGCCATTTGTCTAACAGCCGATGGTTTCATCGGTGTGGATAAGCACGACATCTTCGATCATATTGATCTTTTTGCCGCCGGTACGTGCAGGCGGTCTATGGGCCGGTGCAACAAGCGGTGCGGTCGCTTCCTCATCAATAAGCAGTCCTGTCGTTTCGGATCCCAGTATGCTGGTCGCTTCAGAAGCAAGTCCGTCAGCTTTGTTTTCAGACAGCAGCCCTGTTTCAGGATCTCCATCCGCCAGTTTTTTTCCGCCTATGCCCTGTATCGTGCCGGTGATTTTGCCGCGCTCCACATTGGTCTTGCTCTCCTTGTAAGACTTGACGCCGGATCTCTCATTTGCCGCACGCATCTTTGCAATAGATTTCCTCGCATTTCTGCCGGAAAGATCGCCAAACACCGCAGGGATCTTGAAGAAAAACCAGAAGAATGCAGCCACCGCAAAGCAAACGCCCGCAACCGCAAAGGAGACAGTCGATAATGTCTGTAATGTTTGCGCCATCTCTTAATTCCTCCCTTGCTGACGTTTCTCAACTTCGTTATACTTCGCATTGATATTTGCAACAAACGAGTTGTACCCTGCCGTCACCTTCGACTTCGTCTTATTGACATAGTCAAGCGTAGAGGTAATTGCGTTCGCTTTTCCGTACAGGTCTTCCATCCAGTCCAATGCCGTCTGTCTCTCAAACCCAACACTGGCCATCAAATCCGCTTGATTGTTAATGAGTAGCATCGTCACGTAATAAAGAGATATTTTGTCGTAATTTGCCTCACTGTCTGCAGACTTATCAATGATCGCGATAGCAGCTTCGATCTCTTCAAACAACTTTGTATAATCGTCAAGCGAGTTTTCCGATGTCTTACTCTGCTTTGTCATGAAATTACAGATGGACAAGTAGCACTTTGCGATCTCCTTCTTGTCGTATACCGCTTCTGCGTTCGCCGCAGTCTCGAAGAAGGGCTTCGCATTTACTGCCGCACTTTTCAGAGAACTGTCGCCAAATTGCGCAAAATACAGTTTTCCCATATCGTAGTACAACTCTGCAATTTCCGGCTTTGTCGTATCGAGGGATGCCGCATTCGCTTCTATCGTATTGCCGACTTTCTTCACGTTGTCTTCTGTCGCATCATGCTCCCTGTAATAACCGACAAGAAGGTCATAGGCCTCGATACGCTCCGGATAGATGTCAATAGCCGTATAGTAATTTGCCGGATCAGATGTCGCTATGTTCGCCTCATAATCCTGCGTATTCAGGCTTGTGGCCGTCACGTTTAGCACCAGGCCCGCGACCGCCATCACCACCGCCATACCTATAGCCGCGATAAAGGCGATCAGCTTTTTGCGCTGCTTCTGCTTGAAGCCTTTGGTGATCAGTTCCGGATGTTCCAGATCGTACAGGAGGTCGGCGCAGCTCTGATACCTGTTTTCTGCTGCAGGTTCTACGCATCGGTCGATAATGGTCTCAATGCCCTCGGACAGTTCCGGATTCCACTGCCGTACCGGCGCATAGGGTTCACCATTTCGAGGATCCACCCCCGTGAGCAGGTGATGCATCGTCATGCCAAGCGCAAATATGTCGGACCGTGGGTCTGTCTGTCCGCTGTACTGTTCCGGCGGAGCATATCCTTTTGTACCCAGCACCGTTGTGTCCGCAAGATTTTGCTCTTTATATTCTCTTGCAATACCAAAGTCGATAATTTTGATGTTTCCTTCCGGCTTCAGCATCACATTCGCTGGCTTCATATCTCTGTAGATGATGGGCGGCTTCTGCGAATGCAGGTACGATAGCGCGTCACAGAGCTGTTTCGCCCAGTTCACAACCATTTCTTCCGGCTGTGCACCGTACTCATTCAAAATCTTGTCAAGGGATTCTCCCTCGATATAATCCATAACAACGTAGATCGTCACGCCGTTATCTATAATGTCCACGATGCGGGGCAGCGACGGATGATCCAGCCTTTTCATCATGTTCGCTTCGGCAAGCAGACTGTTCACTACGATCTCTTCGTTTTTGCCGCTGCCTTTTTTGCGGATCTCCTTGACGGCCCATTGCTTATTCAGACGCTTGTCCATCGCGAGGTAAACAATGGACATACCGCCTCGGCCGATCTCTTTCAGTATTTCATATTTGCCGTCGATAATGGTTCCGATCTCTGTCATATGCCCGCTTCACCCCACCTTGATCAAAAGCACCGAGATATTGTCTTTTTCATTCCGTTTTTTATTCTGCTCAATAAGATATTTCGCATTGCTGTGCATGGCGTTTTTATTCATCAGATTGATGGGGTTGAGGGATTCATACATCTCCGCCTCTGTGACCTCATGCCTGAAGCCGTCCGAGCAAAGCATATACGCACCGCTCTCCGTGTCGCCGCAAATAATCTGCGGTTCGACGGCCTTTGATGCACCTACGCACTGCAGCAGCAGATTGCGGCGTTTATCGGTTTTGGCCTGTTCTGGCGTCATTGTACCTCTGCTGATCTCGCGGGCGACAAATGTCTGGTCGGTCGTAAGCTGCGTCAGGGACGATCCGATATGATATACGCGTGTATCACCTACATGTCCGATGACATACTGTCCTCCGACGAACAGTATTCCGGAAAATGTCGTTCCCACGCCCTCTATTTCGTTTTCTCTGCTGTATTCGAGGATCTGTGCATTCAGTTCTTTCAGCAGCAGCGCCCACTTTGCGCCGATGACCTGGAGATCAACATTTTCAAGTTCATAGGGAAGTTCTTCATCAAACCACTTCGCAAAGGCTCGGATGACGGTCGCACTTGCCAGTTCTCCCTTAGATAGTCCCCCCATGCCGTCGCATATAGCAGCAAGGAGCACTTCCGTATCGTCTACCATGCCCTGCTTGATCAGCATACTGTCCTGATTTGTATTTTTAGCGATACCAATGTCGGTATCTGCCGTCGCTACAAAATGCATCCCAATATCCACTCCTTTTTGGCTCCATCTTATGTGTTAAAGATAAATTCCTCATTGGCCAACTTCAGACTGTCTCCATCATGTATCTCGATCTCCATGTGTATAGGGAGTTCCTGTTCATTAATGTAGGTGTGGTTTTTTGAGTTGAGATCCTTTACGAAGTACTTGCTGCCGCGCGTAATGATATCCGCATGTCCTCTGCTTACAGCAATATTGTTGGTAATGAAATAATCTACATAGCTTCTTTCTTTTCCAAGGCGGAAAACCGGTTTGTTCACACTGATCGTCTCTTTTGTAAGAATACGGAACAATGTTGGAAATCTGACTTTTGCATGATTTGCGATGAGAAGGCCTGTCGCCTCGCTCCCTTCATCATCATCTAAAAGTCCCGTTGCTTCCTCTTCGCCGCAGTTCATGTTCAGAATCCCTGTTGCTTCCTCCGTGCTATCATTCAAAAGTCCTGTCGCCTCGTCCTCGTCAAGAAGCGCCGTTCCATCTTCGTCTTCGGTCAATAATTCGGTCGGCGCATCTCCATTTTGGTCTTCCCTCTCTTCACCTCGGCGGTTTGGCTTATCCGTTATCATGCCGCTTTGTCCGGCGTTTTGCTTTCGTATTATGCTTACAACGCTCTTATCTTCCTTCGCAACGAATTTCTCGATTTTGTCGACATCAAAGGGCTGCATTGCTCTGAAGAAGTACACAAACCTCGAAACAAAATCCGTGTCCTGCTCATCTGCCGGCTTCACAGAATAGGCAATTGCTTCAAAAAAGTCGACGAGGCTCTTATCGCGCCTCTCCGAAACAGTTGGGATAAATATAAACTGCGCTTCTTTTGTGACCTCGTTTATATAAGCATGCTGCATATCCATAACGAGTCCATTGATGGAAAAATGGTTTACCCGAAGTTTCTGCACCGCAACAGAAAGTTGCTCCAGCACAAAAAGAAACTCTCTCTTTGTCATTGGCTTTTTGAAGCGATCATAAAAACTGATACATACCGGGCCTGTGTATTCCACAAGGTTTCTTTTGATCATTTTCGGCTTCAGAAAGCCTCGGAGAAACACTCTGCGAAATCTATCAAGTTCTCTGTCATCTATCACTTCGCCAAATGAAGCTTTTACTTTGACTGAAAGCTGGCAATCCTTTGCTTTTGCCTTAAACTTCATGTGTGTTCCTCCCCTGTACAGTACGCGCTTGACCCGTTAGCTTTTTGATCTCATCTTTTACAATTTTGATCTGCGGGGCCGTAAACGCTGCTTCACCGAAAACCATATAGCCGATCACCGCAGATATCGTGATATACACATAGGGCTCAATCTCTTCACTGTCGCAATCCAGTTTCTTTGCAACTACATCGACGTAATGTGCATATCTTTTGCCCATACCGTCTATCACCGGTTTCATTTCCTCCTGGTAACGTTTGCTGCCGCTGACCGTCGCAAGAAAGCGCATTGTTGGTGCCATTTTGTCGGCTCTGGCTTTAAGCCGCCGCATCATATTGTCCAGGTCGGCCATATCTTGGATCGTCGGTGCGATCAACGCGTCTTCTACTCTGATCGCCGCTTCTGCTGCACATTGGATCACAGCTTCATCTTTGCTTGCAAAATAGTAGTAAAGACCCGCATTCTGCAGCTTCAACGCTCTGCTCAAGCTGCGCGTTGATACTTCATACAGTCCGTTTTCAATAAAGTGATCTAAGCAGATATTTATCACTTCTTTTTGTCGATCATTTTCCATTACTTTGCCTCTGCATCAACAATTGGCCGACCGCTCTATTCCGTCGAGCGCTTGCTTGAATGGAGCTCAAAAAAATACTTTTCGCTCGGCAGAACGCGTGTTTAAAATATCCATTCCGCTATATGTTTTTGCATAGCAAACGGCCATTCCTATGCTCGCAAATAGTCTTTCACCCGGCAAGTTTGTCGGTCACTCGCGTGCCTCAGTCTTGATTGAACGAATTCCAAAAAAAGGAAATGCCCTGCGTAGAACTGGAAGTTCTTACCTCTAAGTCAGAACAACACTGAGCCACCCATTTTCAACTAATTGTACCACTTTTCGCTTGAGAAGTCAACGAGTTAAAACGCAATTATTTCCTTTTTTATTTGTACGGCGTTTGTTTCGCTTCTGCTTTTATAAAAATGCATGAAATAGCGAATATTTTGCACTGAGTCGGGTCTGCATCAGGGGTCAAAGAATCCTGTTTCTGATATAGATGGCGCATAGTAGAAAATCGATTTATAATTAATACAGCGACATATTAAACGAAATATAACTCGAAAGGAGAGAAGGCGCATGCCAAAACGCGGCGATAATATTCGCAAGAGAAAGGACGGACGATGGGAAGGCCGTTACAAAAAAAGTCGTTCATCAGACGGACGCATCGTCTATGGTTCGGTGTACGGGAAAACCTACAAAGAAGCAAAAGAGAAGCTGGCTTCTGCTGCTAAATACCCACTGCAGCCGGCTGCTTCAAAAAGGCAGGAAAAGACATTCGGTGAGGTTCTGAATTTGTGGATGGATAATAATCGGGCGCGTTTGAAAGGTGGAACGATCAACAAGTATCAGAGTCTTATCGAGACGCACATTATGCCTGAACTCGGTGAGATCAAAATCACGGAACTCTCTTCAACAAAAGTCAATACATTTCTCGAATCAAAAATGTCAAAAGGCCGTATCAACGGCTCCGGCGGCTTATCGCCCTCTTATGTCAGGAGTATCATGCTTGTGGTCAATGCCGCCTTGAACTATGCAATCAGCGAGCAGCTGTGTGTGCCGTTGAAAACACCGATCTGTAAGCCTCCAGCGGGAAAACCTGAATTATCTGTTTTGACCGCAGTAGAACAAAAAAAGCTGGAAACAGCGTTATTGGATCATTTCGATCCGACATGTGTTGGTATATACCTTTCACTGCATACCGGATTGAGGATCGGCGAGGTTTGCAGCCTTGCGTGGGACGATATTGATTTGAACGCGGGCGTCATTCATGTTCGCCATACTGTCGCACGGGTCAGGTGCAACGATCCTGCTGGTTCTACAACGCTGATCATTGACACGCCAAAAACAAAAGCTTCAAAAAGAGATATTCCGATCTCATCGGCGCTGCTGCCGGTACTGCTCAAATTGAAAGATTTGTCCGGCAAAGGCTTTCTCCTGACGGGAACGGGTGAATTCATCAAGCCCCGTACATTTGAGTACCGCTATCACAAGATCCTTAACGATTGCGGTATCGCCGCAGTGAATTACCACACGCTGCGCCATACTTTTGCAACTCGCTGCGTGGAGGCCGGCGTAGATGTCAAATCTCTCAGTGAGATGCTCGGACACGGCAACGTCAGCGTTACGCTCAATACCTATGTACACTCTTCTTTGGAGATGAAGCGGAGCCAGCTGGAAAAGCTGGTCAGTCTGGTCAAATAAGGGTCAGTGGAGTCTGCATACCGTGAAAACATAAGGGATCGGCGCGTATTTACGCAGAACTTCCAGTTCTACGCAAAAGGGTCTCTGTTCCCGAAAATCTAACTTTTCTAAAAAAATCAGCGAATGAAGCCGTCTGAGCCTCATTCGCTTTCCGCTTTATATACCGAAGTATTCCATACATTTTCTGAGCGGCCGTGAGCGCACCAATTGCGCCGCTGTGATGGCGAAGGCTGCTGTAATGACCGCGAAGTATGCCGCCCGATATTCCGGTGCAAACTGCAGTATCCGGGCAATATCATCGTCTACGATTTCCAGTTCTGTTTGAAAGAAAACCAATGTCCATAACGACAGAAGGAGTGACCACGCACAGATCCCCTTTACAGAAAGCCAAAGATACCACATTAAAAATGGCTTAGGAGGATGTACGCCGGTCACCATTATCGGAAAAAATACTCCCCCGAATCCCGCCAGAATTACGCGTGCCACATCCTTGGGATCAAATTTACAAAGTACATTTGGTATAGGAAAAAGGTGGAATTCACATATCTGCGCACCTGAAAGCCACGCTGCGATCACATGCCCCAGTTCATGTGTAAACGGGTACACAATGATCGCCGCCGCAAGACCGACCGCAGCGAGCGCCGCTCCTTTACATACGACTTTCATCACATCACCGCACTTATTCTGTCCAATTACCATACAAATAAATCGCTCTGTACAGTTTTTCCCACTAACGCAAAAAAGGAGGAGCCGCGCTGATGCGCGGCTCCTCCTTTTTATCGTCTCCTTTCCCGGCAGGCCCTATACCCCCAGCAGCTTGCCCCAGGTACCCTTCCCGGCGATGCCGTCCGCACCCAGCTTATAGGCGGTCTGGAACTTCCGCAGCGCCGCTTCTGTGCCGCTGCCGAAGTCGCCGTCCGCCGCGCCGCAGGCAAAGCCACCGGCGTTCAGCGCCGCCTGCAAGGTGCGCACATCCACACCGGTCATGCCCCTGCGCAGCACCCGCACGGCTGCCTGCACCGTCTCCGCCTGCGCGGGCTGCACAGGCACCGGCTCCGGGGTGTTCTCCCCCGGCACAAACTCAACACCCAGCGCCGCGCACAGCCCCTTGGCGATGGCCTCACCGATAACCGTGGTGCTGGCGATGATCCACGCCGCCACAGCGGGCACATCGTGGAAATCCACCTCGATATACACCGTGGGCGCGGCGGGGTGCTTCACCTCGTACAGCGCGGGATACGCCCGCACCACGTCCGGAGATCCCGGCGTCACCGGCCCCAGCACATCCAGTACCTCCCGGCATGCCTTGTACCCGGCGCTGTTCCGGTCAGCATTGTAGCAGAAGATGTGCGTGCCGGTGGCCTTGCCGTTGGCGGCGTTGGTGTGGATGGGCACATGCAGATCGGCCTTAAAGCGGTTGGACGCCGCCACGCGGTTGGCCATGGTGTCGTACTGCCCCACCATCACCTCCACACCGGAGCGCTCCAGCGCCGCCTTACACGCCGCCGCGATGCGCCCGCACTGCACGTCCTCCGTGGTGTCGCCCACCGCGTAGGTGTTGCGCCGCTGGTCGCTGGGGGACAGGTATACGCGCTTCGCCATGGTCACACCTCCGTCTCGCAGTTTTTCTTATACTTCGCCGTGCTGAGGCCCAGCAGGGCGCCCAGCAGGGCCGTCACGGCGGAGATGGTCATGGCCGCCTGCTCGGCGTAGGGCCAGCCCCACACCGGGGCCAGCGCCACATAGAACGCGCTGAGCGCGGGCAGCACGATCATCACGATCCACTTCATCACATCGTAGACTTTATTATTCAGCTTCATATTACTTTCCTTTCCGGCCTTCCGGCCTGTTACATCTTATGCATCGGCAGCCTCCGCACTTCCTCCATGACCCGCTTTGCGCTGCCGTTGCCGCCCATTTTCTCATAGGGCGCGTACAGATAGTCGTTGAGATTCTCGTACTCGTCCTGCGTGACGTACCCGCGGTCAACGTACACCATGCCCAGATGCACAATGCGGTCGTGGGCGAGGCCCACCAGCATCTTGCGCTGGGCGTCTCCCTTGTCGGCGCGTCTGGCCACCACGGCCCACAGGCCGCTGCTGGTCAGCACCGCCGCCACGAGGGGCACCGCGATCTGTACCCAGATGTCCACGCCTTCACCCCCTCACAGCTCCGCCGACAGCAGGGACACCGCGCCCGCGTTGAGGGCGGCGGCGGTCATGCCGTGGCTGGCCTTGGCGGCGGAGATCATCACGCCGTTGGCCCGCGCCGCCGTGACGGCGAACGTGAAGCCCGTCTGATCCGTGCCGCCCATAACGCTGCGCACCTTGAAATCATCCACAACGATGGTGGGCGTCGCCCGCATGGTCACAGGCAGCGGCACGAAGAAGAAGATCATACCCGTACCGATGATCACGGCCTGCACCAGATCGGACGACAGCGGCACCAGATACCGCTGGCACCGCGCCAGCTCCGCGCCGTAGTCGGGCAGCTGGTTCAGCACCCACGCGCCGTACTCCAGACGCGCCAGCGTCTGCACACCGCCCAGCTCCAGCTTGGCGGCGATAAGCTTCGTGCCCGCCGCCGTGACGGTGAAGGTCTTGGTGGTGCTGTCGTAGCCCACGGGAACAACGCCCGCCTCTGTCAGGACGGTGGCCGTCACCGCGCCCACCGGCGCGTCCTCCAGCACCTGCGCCATGGTGCCGTTGAGGGTGATGCCGTCCGTCCCGATGGTCACGGAGCCGCTGACCAGCTTCCACCCATCCAGAAAGTACCCGGCGGTGCTGATGGTGCCGCTGACGCCCCGCTGATTCACCGGACGGCCAAAGTACCAGTTTCGCAGCAGGTTGGGGGCGCAGGGGAACGCCTGCGTGGAGATAACGCCGCCGCTGATGCGGATGTTGTCACCGGCCGCGTACACCGGCGCCGCCGCGCCGGTATCGCCCTTCTCCCCCTTGTCGCCGGTATCGCCCTTCTCGCCCTTGTCGCCCTTGTCGCCCTTGTCGCCCTTCTCTCCCTTGTCGCCCTTCTCTCCCTTCTCTCCCTTGGGGCCGGACGCACCGGTATCACCCTTAGGCCCGCCGGTGCCCACCGGCAGACGGCTGGCCTGATACGCGCCGCTCTCCGCGTCCCACAGCATCCAGTACCCCTCGCCGCCCGGCTGGGGTGGATGCGCCGCCAGCTCCCGCAGCCGCGTCTCCAGCTGCCGGAACGCCGTGGGCAGCTCCGGCCATGCCGCCCCCTCCGACAGGCTCTCCGGCACCAGCACCTCCGTCACGCTGCTGTGCCGTTGGGTCACGCCGTCGGCGCGCAGCGTCCCCCGCACCTGCAGGGTGTAGGTACCGCCCTTGGGCAGATTTTCCCGCTGCAGCAGCACACCCGCACCGCCGGGCCGCGCCTGCATCGGCAGGATGTCCAGACCGCCCTCCGGCTCCTGCAGCAGCAGCTCCCAGTCGTACCCCTCCGGCATGTCCCCGATCACGTCCAGCCACACGCTGCCGTTATCGAACTGCATAGCCGCCGGCGCACCGTCCCACGTCAGACGCCAATCCTTCCATTCGATCATACTTGCCACTCCTCCCTGAATGATGTCACCTCTCCCCGCGTCGCCGCCCCCGGTTGTACGTCCCTGCGTGTTCCTGAAATTTTTCCGTCCTTATTTCATCAATTACGCAAGCGTTTCACGGTATCCTGTACTATCCTGGCTTTTTTTGTACTTTTCCAATAAATTTTCGTGGATTTATTGCTTTTGCCAAAAAATATGGTATACTGTCTTTGTTTGCATATACAACATCTTCCGCCGCGCTTTGCGGTATGAAGTTTCCACGCTCCGGGCACACTGTTGCCAGAGCCTATTGACCACCTGAAAAGAGGGAACTGCCTTGAACAAATACATTATCCACGGCGGCCATCCGCTGTTCGGCGAAGTAACCATCAGCGGCGCGAAGAACGCCGCCGTCGCCATCATCCCCGCCGCCCTGCTGGTGGACGGCGTCTGCCGCATCGAGAACATCCCCCAGATCAGCGACGTGACCCTGTTCTTCTCCATTCTGGAGGAGCTGGGCGCCCGCATCCGCGTGCTGAACCGCCACGCGGTGGAGCTCGACTGCCACGCCATCCACAGCACCCGCCCGTCCTACGAGCTGGCCCGCCGCATCCGCGCCAGCTACTATCTGCTGGGCGCGCTGCTGGGCCGGTTCGGACAGGCCACCGTGGCCATGCCCGGCGGCTGCAACTTCGGCGTCCGCCCCATCGACCAGCACATCAAGGGCTTCACCACCATGGGCGCGGAGGTATCCGTGGAGGGCGGCTTCATCCACACTGCCGCCAAAAACGGCCGACTCACCGGTGCCCCGGTGTACCTGGACGTTGTCTCCGTGGGCGCCACCATGAACATCATGATGGCCGCCGCGCTGGCCGACGGCGTCACCATCATCGAAAATGCCGCCAAGGAGCCCCACATCGTGGATCTGGCCAACTTCCTGAACTCCATGGGCGCGGACATCAAGGGCGCCGGCACCGACTCCATCAAGATCCGGGGCGTGGAGCGTCTCACCGGCGGCACCTACTGCATCATCCCCGACCAGATCGAGGCGGGCACCTATATGGCCGCTGTGGCCGCCACCGGCGGTCAGCTGCTGCTGAAGAACATCATTCCCAAGCACATGGACTGCATCAGCGCCAAGCTGATGGAGATGGGCGTCGTGGTGGAGGAGAACGACGACACGCTGCTGGTGCGCCGCAGCGAGCCGCTGCAGAAAACCAACGTCAAGACCCTGCCCTACCCCGGCTTCCCTACGGATATGCAGCCCCAGATCGCCGCCGTGCTGTCCCTGGCGCAGGGCACCAGCCTTGTCACCGAGGGTGTCTACGGTGCCAACCGCTTCAAGTATGTGGACGAGCTGAAGCGCATGGGTGCCCACATTCAGGTGGACGGCAAGGTGGCCGTCATCGAGGGTGTCGGCCAGCTGGTGGGCGCGCCTATTCAGGCCTGCGACCTGCGGGCCGGTGCGGCGCTGGTCATCGCCGGTCTGGCCGCCAAGGGCACCACCGAGCTCAGCTGCGTCCAGTATATCGAGCGCGGCTACGAGGATCTGGTGGGCAAGCTCCGCGCCGTGGGCGCGGATATCGCCATGGTGGACGTGCCCGAGGAGAGCGAAGTCGAATCCCACATCAGCTGACATACACCTTCCAGCGTCCGCTGCGAGAGGCCGCAGCCTTTGCGGCTTGCTGCAACGGACGCTGTCATTTTTCCGGAAAGGTACATACCGCTTTGATCTCTGTACATACACTGGCCAGCGGCTCCGAGGGCAACAGCCTGCTGGTCTCCGCCTGCGGCGTCCACCTGCTGGTGGATGCCGGCATCTCCGCCCGCCGCATCAAGCAGTCCCTTGCTCTGCTGGATCTGACGCCGGACGACCTGTCCGCCATCCTCATCACCCATGAGCATACAGATCACACGGCGGGCCTTGCCACCCTCCTGAAGCACCATGCCGTCCCGCTGTACGCCAGCGGCGGCACGGCCTTCTATCTCCGCAGCCGCCTGCCGGGGCTGGACGATCACCTGCGCCTTGTATCCCCCGGCAGCGTCTTTGCCGTTGGCCCCGCACAGGTGACGGTGTTCGCCACCAGCCACGACGCGGGGGAGGGCGTGGACTACCGCATCGACTGCGGCGGTGAGTCGGTGGGCATCCTCACCGATACCGGCTTCGTGCCGGAGCCGGCGGCCGCCGCTCTCACCGGCGTAGACCTGCTGGTGCTGGAGAGCAACCACGATGTGGAGTGGCTGCTGTCCGGGCCGTACCCCTACCCCCTGAAGCAGCGCATCCTGGGCCGGCGGGGCCACCTGTCCAACGAGGACGCCGCCGCCTTCGCCCGCCGCATGGCGGAATGCGGCACCCGCCGCTTCGTGCTGGCTCACCTGAGCCGGGAGAATAACACCCCCGCCCGCGCCCTGCAAGTCATGGAGACGGCGCTGTCTGATCTGGATGTCTCCGTGGATGTGGCGCCCCGTGGTGAACTCAGCGTCTGTTATGAAGCGGAGGTAAGCGTATGCAGAAGATAACGATCCTCTGCGTGGGAAAGCTGAAGGAAAGGTTCTATATCGACGCTGCTGCCGAGTATGTCAAGCGCCTCCAGCGGCTGTGCCGCCTGGAGGTCATCGAGCTGCCGGAGAGCCGCCTGCCCGATGACCCCTCCCCCGCTGAGCTGCGCCGCGCCCTGCAAACGGAAGCCGCCGCCATCCGGGAAAGGCTGCCTAAGGGCGGCGCGCTGGTGGCGCTGTGCATCGAGGGAAAGCCCTGCTCCAGTGAGGAGCTGAGCCGCCGTCTTACGGACTTCGGCGTGCAGGGCAAGACCCAGATCACCTTCCTCATCGGCGGCAGCGTGGGGCTGGACGGAAGCCTGAAGCAGCAGGCCGACTGGCAGCTTTCCATGTCGCCCATGACGTTCCCCCACCACATGGCCCGCATCATGCTGCTGGAGCAGATCTACCGCGCCTATCAGATCGCCGGCGGCGCAAAATATCACAAATAGGAGGTCATCCCATGGAGAATTGGAGCTTTACCGGCCGTCCGGACGTGCCCGCGTGGCCCAAGGACGAAGCCGGACACGACGAAAGGGCCGTGCTGCTGAAGCAGACCTTTGACTCCGCCGCCGATGCCGACACCGTCATTTCCCTGCTGTCGGCCTACGGTGTCCCCTGCTTCAAGTATTACGACCGCGAGGGCGGGGCCGGCAAGGTCATCAACGGCTTTTCCGGCTTCGGCGTCAGCCTGTATGTCCCCGCCTCCCGTCTGGAGGAGGCGCAGGAGCTGCTGACCTCCCGGCCCGTGGAGGAAGACGAATAAGTACATATCATCCCGAAAGGAGTACCTATATGAGCTACAAACAGGAATACGAGCGCTGGCTCCACAGCGACGCCCTCTCCCCCGCCGAGCACGCGGAGCTGGAGAGCATCGCCGGCGACGAAAAGGAGATCGAGAACCGCTTTTACGGGCCGCTGGAGTTCGGCACCGCCGGTCTGCGCGGGACCATGAAGGTAGGCCTGCACCAGATGAACATCCACGTCATCCGCTGGGCCACGCAGGGCTTTTCCAACGTCATCGCCGCCGAGGGCGAGGAGGCCAAAAAGAAGGGCGTGGCCATCTGCATGGACTGCCGCAACAACAACATGCTCTTTTCCCATGCCGCCGCGGAGGTCTGCGCCGCCAACGGCATCCATGTCCGCATCTTCGAGTCCCTGCGCCCCACGCCGGAGCTGAGCTTCGCCGTCCGCTACTACGGCTGCCAGGCGGGCATCAACGTCACCGCCAGCCACAACCCCAAGGAGTACAACGGCTACAAGGTCTACTGGTCTGACGGCGCGCAGCTGCCGCCCCAGCACGCCGACGCCATCGCCGCCCAGCTGGAGAAGATCGACATCTTCACCGGTGTGAAGCGCATGGACTTCGATGAAGCCGTAAAGGCCGGCCTCATCGAGATCATGGGCGAGGAGACGGATCGCGCCTTTATGGAGAACGTCATGGCCATGGTCAATGACCGGGATTCCATGGCCAAGGTGGCCGACACCTTCAAGGTGGTATACACCCCGTTCCACGGCTGCGGCTGGAAGCTGGTGCCGGAGGCTCTGCGGGGTCTGGGCGTAAAGCACCTGTACTGCGTGGAGCAGCAGATGGTGCTGGACGGCAGCTTCCCCACCGTGGCCTCCCCCAATCCGGAGAATCCGGAGGGCTTCTATCTGGCCATCGAGCTGGCGGATAAGGTGGGCGCGGACTTCATTCTGGGCACCGATCCCGACAGTGACCGCGTGGGCATCATGGTGCGCGACCACAGCGGCAAATTCGTGGCCGTCACCGGCAACCAGACCGGCGTGCTGCTGCTGGACTACCTCATCGGCGCGCTGCGCCGGGCCGGCAAGATGCCGGAGAAGCCGGTGTTCCTCAAGTCCATCGTCACCACCAACATGGCCCGCAAGGTGGCCGAATCCAACGGCGTCACCTGCTACGACACCTTCACCGGCTTCAAGTTCATGGCCGAGAAGAAGGGCGAGCTGGAATCCTCCGGTCAGGGCGAGGTCATCATGTCCTACGAGGAGAGCTACGGCTACATGCTGGGCGACTACGTCCGGGACAAGGACGCCGTCACCGCCTCCCTGATGGTCACGGAGATGGCCGGCTGGTACGCCGCGCAGGGCATGACCCTCTACGATGCGCTGCTGGCGCTGTACGCCAAGTACGGCTGGTACGGCGAAAAGACCCACAACCTTGTGATGCCCGGCGTGGACGGTCTGGAGAAGATGGCCGCGCTGATGAAGCGCCTGCGCCAGACGCCGCCCGCCGAGATCGCCGGCGTCGCCGTGTCCGTCCGCAAGGACTACGCCGACGGCACCGCCGTGGACTGCGCCACCGGCGCTGCCTCTCCCATGGAGCTGCACGGCAGCAACGTCCTGCGCTACGAGCTGGCCGACGGCACCACTATCCTCGTCCGCCCCTCCGGCACGGAGCCCAAGATCAAGATCTACATCCTGACGCAGGGCAGGGACGCGGCGGAGCGGGACGCCAACATCGCCAAGTACTCCGCATGGGTGGAAACGCTGACCAAATAACCGCCCCTCCATAAAAAATACCGGGAGCCTTTTCCAAGGCTCCCGGTATTTTCTGTATTTTCCGGTTTTTCAGGGATATTTCCATGTTATTTCCATGTTATTTCCATGTTATTTCCATGTTATTTCCATGGTTTGCAGGGGGTCATCTCCACGTCTCGCTGAAGAAATAGACCGCCAGCATGCCCGGGCCCACATGGGCGCCGGTCACCGGCTCGTGGCACACGGTGAGGATCTCGCCGGTGCAGCCCACCTGCCGCAGCCGGGTAGCCACATGCAGCGCGTCCGCCGGAGAACCGGCGTGGGAGATGCCCACGGGAGCGCTTTTGTCCTCCGCCATCCGATCGTAGAGCTTCACCAGCTCCTCCATACCGGCCTTCCTGCCCCGCACCTTGGCCAGCATCACGATCTTGCCCTCCTCATCGCCCTGCAGGATGGGCTTGATCTGCAGCAGCGTACCGGCCAGCGCCGCGCCGCCCGAGATACGCCCTCCCTTACGCAGGAACTTGAGATCGTCCACCATGAAGTGCTGGCGCATCTTGCCGCACAGCTCCTCACAGCGCACCACGATCTCCTCCAGTACGCGGCCCTCCGCCGCCAGCCTGGCGGCCTCCAGCACGATCAGGCCCTCGCCCAGCGACGCGCCCCGGGAGTCCAGCACGCGGATCTTCCGCTCCGGGTACTGCTCCGCCAGCTCGCGGGCCACCAGTCCCACACCCCAGCAGGTGCCGCTGACGCCGCCGGACAGGCCCACATACAGCACATCGTCGCCGTTGACGAGGTGGGGCTCCATGCCCTGCCGCGCCGCGTCCGGCGTGACCATGGAGGTCTGCACCACCGCGCCGCGCCGCATGGCGTCGTAAAAGCTGCGGCCGTCGAACTCGGCGGCGGTGTCCGCCGGTTCGCCGTCCACCGTATAGGTCAGGCAAAGCTCCCCGATGCCGTACTGCTCCAGCAGGGCCTTGGGCAGGTTTGCCGCGTTGTCAGTCATGATCCGTACCATAATATATCTCCTTTTGCTCTTGTTCGTTACAGCTGCGGCGTGACCCACTGGGCCAGCGTGTCAAACAGCTGCCTGTACCCCGGCATGGTCAGGTGGATGCCGTCCGCCGCGATCATCTGCGGCAGCTCCCGCAGCGGCAGAAAGCGGCGGCGGACGTCGATGAGAGGCAGCCCCTCGCTCATGGCGAAGGATGCTACCGTGTCGGAGTACAGCTCCTGATGCCGGTAGATGCGGCCCTCGTCGCCCAGCCACTGTAAAATGCGCTCCCGACTTAGCCCGTCTCTGCAAATATAATCCAAATAACGCTTCCCGTCAATAGGCGGCAGCGTCATCAGCACAGGCTGCACCCCGGCCCGCACCAGCTCCGCCACCGTCTGCTTCAGCTTGGCCAGGAACTCCGGCAGCTCCGTGCGGGGCTTGTGCTCCCCCTCCGGGTCGGCGGCGATGCCCGCCCAGTCGAAATCACTGTCGTTGCCGCCGTAGGCCACCAGCGCCCAGCGGGCGTCCATGCCCCGCTGCACGTCGTGCGCCACCAGCGACAGCCCCTTGCTGATGGTGGAGCCCATCTTGGCCCGGTTCACCACCTCCAGCCGCTCCGTGGGGTACCGGGCCATGACCTCCGCCAGATGGAAATGATACCGCATGGCCTCATCCGGCACGGTGGCCTTCAGCAGCGAATCCCCATACACATACGCCCGTTCCATAGTATACCCTCCTCAGCGATTTTTTCATAATATAACATATTAGGTGATATGCGTCAAGATATCATATTCACGTTTTTCTTGTCAAGCACAGCCATTTGTGATATAGTGTATTACGTTTATAAGTCAGGGGGCGTTTTTATGCAGTACGACAAGGATCTTGTGGCTCATAAGCTGCGGCGGTGGGACAAGTTCATCACCGACTATCACCTGCCGGATTGGAACGCCATTCCGGATCTGGGCCTGTATATGGATCAGGTCATCGTGCTGCTGGAGCAGTATCTCAGCTTCATACCCGCACCGACAGGGATGAAGGAGCGCTTTGTGACCTCCTCCACCATCAACAACTATGTGCGCCTGAAGATCATGCCGGCGCCGGTGAAGCGCAAGTACCACCGGGTACACATCGCCTACCTCATCATGATCCTCACCATGAAGCAGAGTCTCAGCATCAGCGACGTACAGAAGGTCATCCCGCCGGACAGCAGCGAGGAGGAGGTACGGGCGGTCTACCAGGACTACTCGGAGAAGTTCCGGCGGCTGGCGCTGTTCTTCAACCAGCAGGTGCAGACCGGCGCGGAGGGCATCCGCACACCGGGGCAGACCGGCGACAACGCCGTGGAGCTGCTGGTCATCGAGAGCGCGCTGATCGCGGGGTTCTCCAAAATTCTGGCGGAGAAGCTGATCCGTCTGTGCGGCGCCGACACGGAGGATGTGCTGGCGGCGGAAAAGGAGACAGCTCAGCCGTAACAGGGCGCCGCAAAACCGCTATTTATGCAGAAAGCAGCCATTTCCCACAGGAAATGGCTGCTTTTTTACTTCCTACCGTCATCCCGGTGGGCGTTGATCTTCTCCTTGTTGAACATGCAGAACGCCGTCATCAGCAGGATGCGCAGATCGAAGGCCGGCGACCAGTTCTCGATGTAGTACAGATCGAACTCGATGCGCTTGGTGATGGACGTGTCGCCCCGGAAGCCGTTGACCTGCGCCCAGCCGGTGATACCGGGACGCACCTGATGCTTCACCATATAGCGGGGGATCTCCTCCTTGAACTGCTCCACGAAGAACGGCAGCTCCGGCCGGGGCCCGATGAGGCTCATGTCGCCCTTGAGCACGTTGAAGAATTGGGGCAGCTCGTCCACGGAGCACTTGCGGATCAGGGAGCCGAACCACGTCTTGCGGTCGTCCACATTTTTGCTCCAGCCGGTGTTCTGGCTGCTGTTCACCTTCATGGAGCGGAACTTGTACATGTAGAACGGCTTTTTGTCCTTGCCCACCCGCTCCTGCTTGAAAATGATAGGCCCGGGAGAGGACAGCTTCACGCCGATGGCCGCGATGAGCATCAGCGGCGAGGTCAGCACGATCAGCAGCAGCGAGCAGACAACATCCACCGCCCGTTTGAAAAAGGCATTGCCCAGATTGTCCAGCGGGATGCGCCGCAGGTTGATCAGCGGCAGGCCGTCCACACTGTCGAATTGGGGGTTGGAGGGCATATACTTCACATAGGACGGCACCACGGACAGCTTCGTGCCGTCCTTTTCGCAGGCATTGATGATCTTGCCGATCCACTGGCCCTCCTCCGTGGGCACGGCCACCACCACCTCGTCCGGCTGCTCCCGCTGAAAGACCTCCTCCAGCTGGGCGTAAGTGCCGCAGTAGGGCAGGGCATCCCAGCCGCTCTGATCCGCCACATAGCCCACCACCTGATAGCCCAGGCGTTTATCCGACGTGACCCGTTCCAGATACGTCTCGGCGCTTTCGCCGTGACCCACCAGCAGCACCCGCTTCTGGTTATAGCCCATGGCGCGGTAGCGCCGCAGGATCATCCGCAGCGCGCCCCGCTTGCCCACCAGCAGGAGCGTGGCCACCGCGTAGAAGAACGCCACCGACCAACGGGACGTTTCGCCCAGCCGCAGCACGAACATGGCCGCCATGACGATCAGCGCCACCAGCAGCTCCAGCACCGCCACCCGGCCCGCCTCCACATGGAACCGCACGGCCCGGAAGGATTCGTACAGTCCCGCCACGGCAAAGACCAGCAGCGTCAGCGCCGCCGCCACCACGCCCAGCCAGACGTAGTAGTTGAAGGGCATGCCCTTGACGCCGTGGAACAGCTCGAAGCGCAGCCAGTAGGACACCAGCATGGCCAGAAAGACCGCCACCGCGTCGGTGAGCACATTGAATTGATTGAGCAGACGTTGGTTTTCCCGTATCATATCCGTTTTCCTTTATCACCCGTCACGGACAGGTATCGTTCCATCACCTGCGGCAGCACCGTATCCAGCGCGTACCGCTGCATCTTCTCCCGGCCGGCCTGTCCCAGCCGCGCACGCAGCCCGGCGTCCTCCGCCAGCGTCCGCACCGCGGCGGCGAGGGCCGCCTCGTCCCCGCGGGGGAACAGCAGACCGTTTTCCGGCCCGATCAGGTCGGTATGGCCCTTTACGGCGCTGGCTGCCGCCGGCAGGCCGCAGGCCATGGCCTCCATGATGTTGAAGGGCAGTCCCTCCGACCGGCTGGCGGACACGGCGATATCCGCCGCACCCAGCCACGCCGGGATATCGTGTACCTGCCCCGGGAACTGCACACGATCCGCCACGCCCAGCTGGGCGGCCAGTCCACGGCAGGCGTCCAGCAGCTCGCCGCTGCCCGGCAGCAGCAGCTTGATGTGCGGCGGCAGGCGCTTCATGGCCCGCAGCAGCATGGCCTGATCCTTCCGGCCGGAAAACTCCGCCGGGTAGAGCAGGGCGATATCCTCCTCCGTCAGGCCCAGTCTGTCCCGCATGGCCTGCCGCGTCTCCCCCGCCGCACGGAAGCGGCTGAGATCCACGCCCATGCCGGGTATCTCCTCCACCCGGGCCGCCGCGTGGTGCGCCGCAGCCCACCGGGTATCCCATGCGTTCATGGTCAGCAGCAGGTCTGTCTGGGGCGCTGTCAGCAGCTCCGCCCGCGTCAGCAGCAGCTTTTTGACCGCCGGCGTCTCGTCGGTAAACAGGTAGCCGTGCATCACATTGACGATGGGCGGGCGGTTTTTCATGCCACGCGCCGCCCAGCGGGTGAAGAACGATGCCAGCGACGTGTGGGTGATGACCAGATCGTAGTGCTCCCGCTCCATCATCCCCCGCAGCAGCTTTGCTGCCCGGAGGTTGGCCGGGGAGGACATCTTCTTCTCCAGCGGCAGCGCGGCGGTCACATCGGCAAAGGGGATGTCCCGCATGGCGCCGCCGCAGGCTACATCCACCTGCCAGCCCAACTCACGGAAGCGCCGGAGGTAGGGCAGGTGGAAATTGACGATATGGGAAAATGTGGACGCCGTGATAAGAACGGACGGCATAGGCGTTCCTCCTCTTCTGCTGTTATAACGCCGCGGACTGGCCCAGCATGCTGTCGAGGTAATCCGACACGTCGCTGCTCAGGCTGATGGTGCCCAGATTATCCCGGTTCCAGCCTTCCAGCTTCTCCCGCAGGCGGGCCGTCCCCTGCAGAAAGGCGTCACTGTTGTCGTTGTACTGCATGACCAGACGGAAGCTGGCGTCCCATGTGCCGGGGTTGGAGGGCGTGTAGTCCACGAACTTCTCCAGCATGGCGAAGCCCTTTTCCACATTCCCCAGATTGAAATATGACTCTGCCAGATACTTGGGCACGGAGTTGGAGTTCAGCTTCTCCAGATCGGCCATGTAGCGCTCCACCGTCTCCCGCATGTCGCCGGACAGCTCACCCGCCGCCGAGGCGTTGTACACATAGGTCAGCTTGTGATCCGCCCACTCGTAGGGATCCATGTCCGCTGCCCGCGCCATGGCGCTGTAGCTGCCCTGACGGCTCAGACGCGCCGCCAGCAGGTTCAGGAGCAGCAGTACGCTGAACACCGCCAGACCCAGCGCCTCCGCCCGCACTATCCAGCGGCGGGCCCGCTTCCCCGCGAAGCGCAGGGGCACCAGCCGGCCGCAGCTCAGGTTTATGACGGCCAGTGCACCGAAGCCGAAGGGCAGGAAATAGCCGCTGGAGAAGATGACCTCCACGGCGGCGTGGATCATCAGGAACAGCAGCAGCGCGCACAGCGCCGGGGCCATGGTCAGCTGCTCCTCCCTGTCCCTGCGCCACAGGCGGAACAGGCCCACGGCGTTGGCCGCCAGCAGGCCCAGCCACAGGGCAAGGCCGATCATGCCCGTCTCCACCATGGTCTGGATATAGTGGTTATGGACGTACTTCGTCTCGTAGTGATAGGTCTGCACGTTGTAGATGCCGTTTTCAAAAGCGCCCATGCCCAGTCCGACGATGGGACTGCGCTTGAACAGCTTCATGGCGTCACTGACATACACGAACCGCTGCGCCACGTTGCCCTCGGCCCGCAGGGTCTGGATGCGCCCGGCAATGGCCTCCGGCAGCAGCCTGTACTTTAATTTCAGTTCGCCGGACACCGCGCCCTCGTAGCGGATAGCGGTGATGTCCACCGTCTCATCGGCACTGATGAGGAACGTCACGGACTGGTTGCCCTCCGGGGCGGTGAACACCGCGCCGTCCGCCTCGCCCTTGTACACCGTGATCTTGCGGTTCATCACCGCGTCCTCACGGGTCTGGGTCTGCACCCGCACCGTCACGGGGCCGCTGGCCTCCACATGCAGGGTGTACTCCCCCGCGTCCAGATACGCGCCGCGTGTGATCTGCTCTCCGGCGCTCATATGGATGGCGCCTGTCCAGCTCACCGCCAGCACCATGGCCGCTATGGCGGCGGCCAGCACCGCCAGCAGCACGATATTCACGGTCTTCATCCGCCGCGCCATGCGCTGCGCCAGCGGGCGTCCCACAAAGATGTCCAGTACGCACAGCGCCGCAGCGGCGGCCAGCACCGCCAGCAGCGGCAGCACCTGCGCCTTCCGCCCGGCGGCGGCGTAGGCCGGCAAGACCGCCAGACTGGCCGCTGCCGTCAGCAGCAGCGTCTCCGCCATCAGCACGAAGGAGACGGCGCGGCGCTCCCCCCGCTCCAGCAGCAGGAGCAGCAGGAATGCCGCCGCGATGGCCGCCATCGCACCGCGGCTTACCGCCAGTAGGAACACGGTGCTGCTCAGCAGCAGGCACGACAGGTGCAGGCAGCGCTCCGTCCGCTTCTCCGCCGTCACCGCCAGACCCAGCGACAGCAGGATGGCCACGCCGGCGCAGCCCGCGAATACGTTGGGATTTTCAAAGATGGTCTTGAGCCGCTGCTCCTGCAGCACCGAGCCGAGGATCATCGGCGCGCCCAGCTCCGAGGTCAGGGTGGCCAGCAGGTTATACAGCACGCGGGTGGACACGGTGTCGATGCTGAACAGCGCCGCCAGCGCGCCCGTTACCTCCAGCACCACGGCGGCACACCGTCCGGTGCGGTGCTCCCGCTCCGGCTCCAGCGCCGTCAGCAGCAGCGCCATGCCGGCCGCCGCCGCCACCTTCAGGAACTCATACAGCGCGAACTTGCCGGAGGGCGCGTACAGCGTGGAGATGCCGTCCAGCAGGACATACAGCCCCAGCAGCAGCGCCGGCCACGTCATGCGCTGCGCCAGCGTCCGGCCCCGTATGACCGCGCACACGATGGCCGCCAGCAGCACCACCAGCGTGATGCCCTTGTTGCTGCCGTGGAGCATCAGGCATGTGATGAAAAAGTAAAAAACCGCCAGCACCGGCACCAGCCACGGATGCCGCAGCTCCTGCGGCGCTCCCACAGCGGGCGGGGCCTCCCTGCGGCCTCTTTTCTTCGCCATAGTGTTCTCCTTACTCTTGATAATGTCATTTCAGTATACTCTTTTTCGCCGTTCTCTGTCAATGTGCAGAGGGAATATTCCGTTTTACTGTGAGAATATTCCACTTCGCCGTGCATACAGTGTGGGCAGAGGGGTGATGTGTCATGCGCCGCTATGTGCCGAGCTTCTGCGCCGCCGCCGCCTGTGCGGCGCTGCTGTATGGACTGTCCGCCCGGTTCCCCAATCCGCTGACCCGCGTGCTGTCCCCTGTCAACGGCAGTCCGTGGGAGCTGGGCAAGCTGGCGCTGTGGCCGGGACTGTGCGCCGTGCTGGTTCTGCACCGTCTGGACAGCGGCAGCAGCCGCAGCGGCCTGTGCGCCGCCGTACTGCTGTCGGTGGGCGCGGCCATGGCGCTGGGCGCGGCGGGGCTGTCCCCCGTACCGCTGTGTCTGCTGTCCGCCGCCGCAGGCCTCGCCGCCTATGCGCCGGTGCTGCGCCGTCTGCGGGGCGGCGAGCTGCTGTGGTACACCGCCGTGATCCTGCTGGCCATCACCTATATTCTGTTCACCATCCTGCCGCCCTCCGGCGCTCTGTTCACCGAGCCCGGCGACGTGTCCGCCATGGCGCCCATCCCCTTCTGATGCAAAAAGATATCCTCCGGCGGAGCCGGAGGATATCTTTTTTGTTCTATACGGCGGCTCAGGGCATGGTGGCCCGGACGCCCACGGTGTTGTAGCTGGTACTGAGTGTCTTGCCGTCCGCCGCCACACCCCGCACCATGTAGGCGTAGGTGGTGCCGGAGGTGCCGGTGGTGTCCTTCCAGCTCAGGGCGCCGACCTTCTTCGCCACCAGCACCCACTTGGAGGCGGGCACAGGCCGTAGGGTATCGCCGCTTTTGGGCGGGTTGGCGGCGCGGTAGACATTGTAGGTCTTGGCGTTGGTCGCGGTCGTCCACGTCAGCAGGATGCCCTTTTCCCCGATTGTGACCCGCCGGGCGTCTTTCATGGTGACGTAGCCCGGCGTGGTGGAGGCCGATGCCGTCACTTTGGCGCTCTTGCCGGTGGTGTCGTAAGGCCCCGTAGTGACACCGTCCGCTGCCACGCCCTGCACTGTGTAGCTGTACATCACGCCCCTGGCTACGGTGGTATCCTTATAGCTGGTGCCGCTGACGCCGCGGGCGATGACCTTCCACGCGGTGTTGGAGGCGTCCCTGCGCAGGACGTTGTAGGTATCCGCGTTGGCAGTGGCCTTCCATGTCACGGTGATGCCGGCGGCATCCGCCTTGATGCCGGACAAAACCACGGCGGCAGGCGCCTTGATGACGCCTGCCACATGGATCGCAACGGTATTGCTGAATCCGCTGGCACCGCTGGCACCAACGGCTCTGATTTTATAGAAGTATGTTACACCCTGCACCGCGCCGGTGTTGACGTAGGTGGTCTTGTCGGTGCTGCCTACCTTGGAGAAGGTGCCGTCGGCACGGTTGGAGCGGTAGACATCGTACTTAGCCGCGCCGTCCACCGCCGCCCATGTCAGCTGGGGCTTGCCGCTGGCGGAGGATGTGCCTCCTTTCAGTACCGGGGCGGCCGGGGCCGGTGTTCTGGCCGTACCGCTGACGATATTGCTGTATGCACTGGTTCCGGCGCTGTTCACCGCCTTGACCCGGTAGTAGTAGGTCTTGCCCACCGCCGCGCCGGTGTTGACGTAGCTGGTGGAGGTGGTGGTGCCCAGCAGGCTGTAGCCGGTGCCGCGGCTCTCAGAGCGGTACACCCGGTAGGAGGCAGCGCCGCTGACGGCGCTCCACGTCAGCTTCGGCTTGCCGCCGTCGGAGTACGTCATGGTCACGGTGGGGGCCGCCGGAGCCACCGCCTTGGCCGCGCCGCTGACGGTACTGCTGTACGCGCCCGCCGCGCCGTCCACGTTCAGGGCGCGGACTTTGTAGTAGTAGGTCTTGCCCACCGCCGCGCCGGTGTTGACATAGCTGGTGGAGGTGGTGGTGCCCAGCAGGGTGAAGCCGGTGCTCTGCTGGGTGGAGCGGTAGATCTCGTACTTGGCCGCACCGTCCACCGCCGCCCATGTCAGCT